>Ga0209555_10000753_pt1 | contig 26652 bp, 21 predicted proteins | sample SaaInl85LU_5_DNA_FD_184643 | JGI IMG/M metagenome (GOLD analysis project Ga0209555, IMG submission 184643) | Marine microbial communities from expanding oxygen minimum zones in the Saanich Inlet - ESP_85LU_5_DNA (SPAdes) (version 2) | ecosystem: Environmental > Aquatic > Marine > Intertidal... | reverse complement strand
AGCGGGGGTCTTTCGCGCTGGTAAACCCGCAGTTTGTGGCCTGAGAACGCCGCCGGTATCGGTCGTTGATCATGCCGCAGCAATTGATGCTGAGCTGCTGCGTCGTGGTGTTGAGTTTGATCTCACTCACCAGGGTGATCTGTGGAGTTGGCACGGGATTGACGTTCTAGGTGAAGCGTTAAGTTACGACGGATTGCCGCGGACCAATTTGCCTTTGGAAAATGCCCCGAGTGTGATTCAAGCGCTCTCTCTTATCGCCCCTAAGGTAGGTCTTATTGAAATTAAAATGGGACTCAAAAGGGCTCAGATGATGGGGCGCATGCAGCGCTCTACTTTAGGTGCGGCTCCGATGTTGCTTGATGTTGCACACAATGAGGAGGCTGCCAGATATCTAGCATTGCGTCTTCAGGATTTGCAAATTGTGGGCAAATTGCGTCTCATTTTGGGAATGCTGAAAGATAAGGATAGGGCTGCTGTTGTCGAGCAGCTTGGGGCGCTTGCGCCAGAGTGGCATTTAGTTTCGTTGCAGGGCCCGAGGGCCTCTAGCGCGAGTGAGCTGCAGGAGTTCGTAAATGGGCCCCTAAGCAGTTACGATTCAGTTAAGGCAGCACTTGAGTCCCTTCAGCATCAGGTCAGTGCAGATGATTTGGTGTTAGTGTGCGGCTCATTTTTAACGGTTACGGAGGCAATTGAGTGGCAGATGCAGCAGGTGAACTAGCCCCTCAGCGGTCAGTCTTAAAGAAGCGAACGGTCGGCGCTGTAGCGCTGGTGGTGATCTCTCTCACTATTGCACCGCTACTTTTCGATGCCGCCGGCTACAAAGAGCGTCAACTGACCAATCGGATACCCCCTGCGCCCAAGCCCTTTGCGCCACTCGAGCCTCAAGCAGCGACCCCAGACCAGGCAGTAGTCATTGTTGATGCAGCACCGGCTGAGCCAGCAGAGCCGGTCGGGATAGTGCCTTTACCTGAAGGGATTCAAAAGGAAGTGGCTGAAGTCGCTCCCGGGCCTTCACCTGCTGAGGATACGCCGAGACTGGATCAGGATGGATTGCCCGTGGCCTGGGGGCTGCAGCTGGCCAGTTTTAAAGATGAACGCAATGCCCGTGCACTGCAGACTGACCTCCTGAGAGCGGGATACAAAGTCTACATTCGTCGCTCAGATACCTTAGTGCGCGTCTATATTGGGCCTGAAATGCAGCGCACTCGTCTTGAGACTCTTAAGGAGAGAATCAAGCAGGAGTATGCACTCGATGGAATGATTACTCGGTTTACGATCGAATAGTTTGTGAATAGTTGGGGTTCGCTATCAGGCTCTGATAAAATAGCCCATGATTTCTGCTGAGATACGTTGATGATTTGGACAGATTGGGTGATCGTCGGGATTATCGCCCTGTCAGGCTTATTGAGCCTCAAGCGCGGTTTTCTTCGCGAAGCGATGTCGCTCATCACTTGGGTAGTGGCGTTTGTGATCGCCCGGCTATTCTCGGGTGTTCTCAGCGCTCATATTGCCCCCTTCCTACCAGATCCAGCCGCCAGCCTGATGGCTGCGTTCGCGATACTTTTTGTGCTGACGCTTCTCTGCGGCTCACTGATACAGATGTTGATTATTGCGCTGGTGCGCGCCACCGGACTCTCAGCCACTGATCGCCTCTTGGGTGTCGGCTTTGGAGTGGTCCGCGGCGGTTTCGTAGTGATCGTAACGGTTGCGCTACTGCGCATGACTCCAGTCGCGGCCAACGACTGGTGGCAGTCCTCATCTCTAATACCGCACTTTGTGCTGTTAGAGGGTTGGACCAAAGATATGGCTAAACAGATAGGAGCGGCTATCTGGAGCGCTAGCAGCGCTGGATAGACGCAACAGCATACTTCTTCGAGGTTAATAGAATGTGCGGGATCGTTGGCATTGTTGCCAAAAGCTTTGTAAATCAGACCATTTTCGACGCGTTGACGGTGCTTCAGCACCGCGGCCAGGACGCAGCGGGTATGGTGACCAGTGACGGCCAGCGCTTCTTCTTGCGCAAGGATAACGGGCTGGTAAACGAGGTCTTCCGCACTCGTCACATGAAGAAGATGAACGGCAATATGGGTATCGGCCACGTGCGTTACCCAACTGCAGGCAGTTCAAGCTCTGCCGAGGCACAGCCGTTCTATGTCAACTCGCCCTACGGCATCGCTTTGGCACACAACGGAAACCTGACCAATGCAGAACAGCTTGCCGACGAAATCTTTCGCGCGGACCTGCGTCATATTAATACCACTTCAGATTCAGAAGTTCTGCTGAACGTCTTTGCGCATGAGTTGCAAGGGCTGGGTAAGCTAAATCCGACTGCCAATGATATCTTTACGGCGGTTGAGCGCGTGCACCAGCGCTGTGAGGGTGGTTACGCGGTTGTAGCAATTATCACCGGGTACGGCATTGTCGCCTTCCGCGACCCCTTTGGTATTCGTCCCGTCGTCTACGGCAAGCGCGAAACCAAGCAGGGCACCGAGTACATGGTGGCATCTGAGAGTGTGGCACTGGACACGTCTGGATTCGAACTGGTTCGCGACTTGGCTCCGGGTGAGGCGATCTTTATATCTCAGGATGGGGAGATCGCCACTAAGCAGTGCGCATCTAAATCACTCTTGGCACCCTGTCTGTTTGAGTATGTTTATCTAGCACGTCCGGACTCAATTATTGATGGTATCTCGGTGCACCATGCGCGGATGGAAATGGGCAACAAGCTCGCGCAAAAAGTGCTGCGTGATTTCCCCGAGCACGACATCGACGTCATTATTCCGATACCGGATACCAGCCGCACCTCCGCACTGGAGATGGCTAAAGAGCTGGGTGTGACTTTCCGTGAGGGATTCATCAAAAACCGCTACATCGGTCGTACCTTTATCATGCCGGGCCAGACGCAGCGCAAGAAGTCTGTACGTCAGAAACTCAATCCAATCGCAGCGGAATTCCGCGACAAAGTTGTAATGCTGGTAGATGACTCGATTGTTCGTGGTACCACCTCGGCGCAGATCGTTGAGATGGCGCGCCAGGCGGGTGCCCGCAAGGTCTACTTCGCCTCAGCTGCACCTGAAGTGCGTTACCCCAACGTGTTTGGTATCGATATGCCGTCGCCAACCGAGTTGATTGCCCACGAGCGCACAGCTGACGAGATCGGCGAGTTGATTGGTGCGGACTGGATGTTATACCAGGATCTTGATGACCTAAAATCCTCAATCACCAAGTTTAATGACAAGATCGATGACTTCGATACCTGTGTATTCAACGGCAAATATGTGACCGGCACCGTATCGGACGACTATCTGGCGCGGATCGATGCCAAACGCAACGATGATGCCAAAGCCAGTGCCGACTCTAAACAGAGCGAAGAGAGCAACGAGTCTGCCGATCTTCACAGCGCATTCTGAGGACCCGATGGCCAAGAAAGAGTTTGAACGACCAGAGCGTTTGCAGTTTATTGATGCTGACTACGCGACAGATACCCTTGCTGTAAGAGCCGGTCAATACCGCAGCGAGGAGGGTGAGCATTCGGATGCGATCTACCCGACCTCGAGCTTTGTTTACACCAGCGCTGCAGAGGCCGCCGGCACCTTCGGCGGTGATATCGAGGGTAACGTCTACTCACGCTTCACCAACCCAACAGTTCAGGCGTTTGAGCGCCGTATTGCTGCGATGGAGGGTGGTGAGCGTGCTATTGCCACCTCATCGGGTATGGCGGCGATTATGAGTCTCTGCCTCTCGTTGATGAAGCATGGCGACCATGTTGTCTGCTCGCGCTCGGTATTTGGTTCAACGGTTTCACTGTTCGAAAAGTACATCAGCCGCTGTGGAATTGAGACGAGCTTTGTCGATCCCAAGGATCTCGACGCTTGGCGTCGGGCCGTGCGGCCCTCGACTCGCATGTTCTTTATGGAGACGCCGAGTAACCCGCTGGCTGAAGTGACTGATATACGTGCAGTCAGTACGATTGCTAAAGAGGTCAACGCGAAGCTGGTTGTCGACAACTGTTTCCTGACGCCCGCTTTGCAAAAACCCCTGCGGCTCGGCGCTGATATAGTGATGCACTCGGCGACCAAATACCTAGATGGCCAGGGCCGAGTTGTTGGCGGTGTGGTTGTTGGTTGCGACGCCGACATGGAAGAGGTGTTTGGTTTTGTGCGCACGGCCGGCACCTGTTTGAGCCCGTTCAATGCCTGGGTATTCCAAAAAGGTTTGGAGACCATGCCACTGCGTATGCGTGCCCACTCGTCTGCTGCACTGGAGCTTGCTCAGTGGTTAGAGCAGCAGCCTCAGGTTGAGCGTGTTTACTACTCCGGTCTGAAGTCGCACCCGCAACACGAGCTGGCTGCAAGCCAGCAATCAGCCTTTGGCGGTGTACTCTCGTTCGAGGCGAAGAGCTCTGGTGCAGATTTGAAGGCGGCGGCCTGGCGTTTGATTGATGCGACTAAGATGATCTCAATTACCGGTAACCTGGGTGACGTGAAAACTACCATAACACACCCTGCTACTACGACGCACGGCCGCATGTCAGCTGAGGCGCGTGCCGCTGCGGGGATTCGAGATAATTTGATTCGCGTCTCTGTAGGTCTGGAGGATCTGGACGATATCAAAGCGGACCTGCAGTTGGGTCTTAACGCCCTCTAATTGATGTCCGAACCGATGCAGATCGTTCTTGCTCCCATGGAAGGGGTCGTCGATGCCCCGATGCGCCGCTTGCAAGCGGCCATCGGTGGTCCAGATGCCATGGTTACTGAGTTTGTGCGGGTAACCGAACACCTTCTACCTCCCAAAGTTTTCTATCGTCTTGTGCCCGAGTTGCGGTCTGAGCATTGCGGTTATGGCGAAGTGCCGCTGACAGTTCAGCTACTCGGCTCTAATCCGCAGACTCTGGGTCAAAATGCTGTACGGGCAATTGAGCTTGGCGCACCGGCGATCGATCTAAACTTCGGTTGCCCAGCCAAAACTGTTAACAAAAGTATGGGTGGAGCGATTATGTTGCGCCAACCAACCTCTGTGTTTGACGCCGTTAAAGGCGTTCGGAGCGCGGTTGATCCGCAGTACTCTGTCAGCGGCAAGATGCGCTTAGGTTACGAAGATAAAAGCCTGGCTCTAGAGAACGCCAAAGCGATTGAAGAGGGTGGCGCAGCCTACCTAACTGTGCACGCACGAACAAAGGTGGAGGGCTATAAGCCCCCAGCGCATTGGGAGTGGATCGCCCGTATCCGTGAATCGGTGAATATTCCGGTGGTCGCTAACGGCGAGATCTGGACGCCTGAGGACTACCATAAATGCCGTGAAGTGAGCGGCTGTGAGCGCATCATGATCGGACGTGGTCTTGTCGCTAACCCATTTTTAGCCGAGCAAATCCGCAACCCGGATGCTAATCGAGATACTGAGTATAACTGGCAAAGGCTTCAGCCCTATCTACTCAACTTCTTTGATGACGTTAAAGCGTCTATTGAAGAACGCCATGTGCATGGCCGTATAAAACAGTGGCTGACCATGTTGGGTTGGCACTTTCCCCAAGCTAAAGAGCTGTTCCAAAAGGTGCGCACCGAGCGCGATGCCGATGGGGTAGAGCGGGTGCTCAGGGAAAATTGCAGGGTTGAACTGTAGGAGGCTTGTGAGGCGTAGCCGCACTAGGCGATTATTCGCGACCTTGGCTACGCCAAGATCCCTCCTACAAACGATTAGATGCTAAGCTGGCAGCAGCAGCTGCAGACCTGAAGCCGTGTTAGAGATTGGAGCCACTAGGCGGCGCTCAATCTCTTTAACCGGACCGCTGAAACAGCCGCGCGCTGCGAGCCACATAGCCCACTCAACACCCTGGGCGCCAGCAATGCGAGTCAGGTCATCGTTAGAGTATTGGCAGATAAACTCAGGATCCGTCACGAGCTTATCCATACACATCTGATCGAAATCGGTGTTGAGGTAGCCGGCACGCTCACCATCAAGCTGGTGTGATAGACCACCGGTGCCCAACACAACCACTTTCTGCTCCGAATCCCAACTGCGAATTGCATCGCCTATAGCCTTACCAAAGGCATAGGAGCGCGAAGGTTTTGGCATAGGGTGGCGTTCACAGTTGATCGCGATTGGAATCACTTTTACGCCCTGGTAGCTGTGGTTAGGGTAGAGCACAGACATAGGTACAGTGGCACCGTGATCCACCTTGATGTCCTGGCAAACAGTTGGATCAAAGTCGTTCTCAATCAGATGAGTAATAATATGCCACGAGAGCTCAGTTTCACCCGTTAATGGCGGTATCACTTTAACACCCCAGCCCTCATCAGCATTTTCATACTGCGGGGCACAACCGATCGCGAAAGTCGGCTTTTTGTCGAGAAACATCGACAGACCGTGGTCGTTGTAGAAGAGCACTGCGATATCCGGTTTCTCTTCCTGCAGGAACTTACGCATCGGCTTGTAGCCTTCGAAGAAGTCGACCCAGTACGGTGTCTCTTCCAGCCCCTGGTCCACCGCGCGGCCAATTGCCGGGATGTGCGAGGTGCCAATCATTCCAATCATCTTAGCCATTCGGTTTGCCCACCTTCTGTGAATCTAGGTATGCCTGAAACTCTTCGGTTGTCTGGCCGGTCATAATGCCGCCAACATCCTGTACGTTCAGACCCAGTACGCCGGCAAACTTAGCCAGGTAGTAGATGCTGCCCCCATTGCGCAGCAGGGTGATAATATCGCGCTTTAGAATCGCCTCTTTCTGCACTTCGTTCAGGCCAAACTTGTCGCAGTAGCCGGCTTCATCTTGGCGGAACGCCTCACGATTAACCTCGTCGTTAAAGGTGAAACACATGCGGTTGAGGTTGTACCCGAGGGTCGCCATTTCGCCATCAAATTTGTAGGTGCCCTCCGGCATCTGGTTATCACTCATAGATAGTCTCCTAGCGCTCCCAGTAGAGGCGCATTGGGTTATCAATTAGAAGCTTCTGCTGCAGCCCTTCGGTCACTGCGATCTGAGGGATCACATCAACTAGAGCACCGTCATCAGGTGTGTGCGATTTCATATTAGGATGCGGCCAGTCGGTGCCCCAAAGCACACGATCGGGGAAGGCCTCTACTAGGGCGCGCATATAAGGTACAACATCTGAGTAGTCAGGGGGTTGCTGCGTAAGACGCTCTGGGCAGCTCACTTTGGTCCAGACTTTGTCATTATCACGCATCAGGTTCATGAAACGCTGGAAATCAGGGTGATCAACACCCTTAGTCACATCAGGGCGACCCATATGGTCAACAACGATGGTGGTATTGAGCTCGTTAAGGAAGGGGATCAGATCCTCCAGATCAGGCGCTTCGAAGTAGACAACAATGTGCCATCCCAGGGGCTTAATCTTCTCAGCAATCGACATAAACACCTCTTTAGGTGTGGTGTCGACCAGACGTTTAACAAAGTTGAAGCGAACGCCGCGAACACCGGCTTTATCCATGGCTTCAAGCTCTTCTAAGGTGACTTCCGGATCAACCACGGCAACGCCACGCGCCAGCTCGCCCGCAGTTTGTAAAGCGTCAACTAGCGCAGCATTGTCCGTACCGTGGCATGATGCCTGAACGATCACGTTGCGACTGAAGCCAAGGTAGTCGCGCAGTGCAAACAACTGATCCTTAGAGGCATCGCAGGGTGTGTATTTGCGCTTAGGGTGGTATGGAAACTGCTCCGCGGGGCCAAATACATGGCAGTGCGCATCAACGGCACCGGAAGGGGCTACGAAGTCAGGTTTTTTCGGGTTGTCGTGAAACGGACGGTAATCTGCATCCATTGTTCTAATCCCTCTTATTAAAGTGCGAAAACGGTTCCATCGAACAGTTTGCGCGCTGTGCGTAATAGTGCCGCGCTCTTGGGAGCGCCATCTTGATCTAACTGAAGTACAACGGACATCTCGCCCGTTGGGTGCTCGACCGCCAGTGTTTTATGACTACCTTCAGGTACCTGTGCCGCAGTTGCAGCAGGGGAGTCCGGCAGAATTGCTGCCGTCGCTACACTGACTGCGCCGAGTACACCAATGGTGGCGTGGCAGCGGTGCGGTATAAAAGTGCGAGTGTTGATAGCGCCACCGTTGAGAGGAGCACTCACCATCGACATCTTCGGCACCGACTTCTCTGTTACATCGCCAAGGTTCATCATTGGGCCGGCTTGCAGCCGTATTGCCTCGAGTTTGGCTTTGAGTTCGGTGTTGGCTTCCAGCTCTTCCCGCGTCTCTGTACCCGTTATGCCCATGTCAGTTGCACGCATCACAACAACGGGCATGCCATTATCGATCAGTGTGCACTCAACACCGTTGATGGTATCAACGGCATTGCCAGTTGGGAGAAGGGCGCCACAAGATGAACCGGCTGTATCCTGAAACTCCAGTGGCACCGCCGCATGAGTTCCGGGAACACCATCGATCTTCGAATCACCGCGGTAGCTCACAACGCCACCGGGTGTTTGCACTGTAGCGATGGCGATCTGACCGGTATTCTCCATAAAGATACGGGCTTGCGTCTCGCCATCTGTAGCGCTCACCAGTCCGCGCTCAATGGCGAACGGTCCAACGCCCGCTAGGATGTTGCCGCAGTTCTGTGCATCCGTAATGATCGCCTGGCCTACAAAGGCCTGTAGAAACAGGTAGTCGACATCGGCATCTTCACGCGCAGACTTGGAGACCACCGCAATCTTCGATGTCAACGGATCTGCCCCGCCCATGCCATCTATCTGTACAGGGTCAGGCGAGCCCATCATGCTCAATAGAAAAGCATCGCGCTCGGTAGTGTTCCCGGGGAGCTCCTCTTTGAGGAAGAAGCCCCCTTTGGATGTGCCGCCGCGCATCCACATGCAGCGAATGCCGTTAGACATACTTCAGGCCTTTCTCTTCTAGACGTGGGCGCATGTTGTAGATATCGAGGCCGAGTTCGCCGTTGGCCATACGCACACGCTTCTCCTCTTCACGTGCTTCGCGGGCCAGAGCCTCTTTGAGTACTGCTTGTGCCTCTTCACGACGAATCACACAGACACCGTCATCATCAGCAACGATGATATCGCCTGGGTAGATCAGTGCTTCGGCGCAAGCGATCGGCACGTTGACGGAACCCAGAGTCTCTTTGATAGTGCCCTTGGCGTAGACCGCTTTGGACCACACAGGGAACTGCATTTCGCGTAGAATCTTGGTATCACGTACGCCGGCATCAATGATGAGGCCTTGTACGCCACGCGCCTGAGCAGATGTGGCCAGTAGGTCGCCGAAAAAGCCATCAACTGAGGGTGAGGTGGGTGCAAACACCATAATGTCGCCAGGCTGACACTGCTCAATGGCAACATGCATCATCCAGTTATCACCCGCTGCGCCAGAGATAGTGACTGCGCTACCTGCGATTGAGGCGCCTTGATAGATGGGGCGCATGTAGTGAGCAAACAGGCCTGTACGCCCGGCTGCTTCATGAACAGTTGCCACGCCTAGCTTTGCCAGTCCGGCAATTACTTCAGGATCGGCGCGCTCGATATGTTGTACGACTACGTTATCTGCCATGGTCGGCTCCTTATTCTTGATATGCGGTTAGACTTTTAGGCGGCTGAAGACGCGGCGGGTGTTATCTTCAAAGATCGCCTGCTTAGCTACTGCATCAATTTTGGTGGTCGCATCGATGTATTTCTTGGTGTCATCGAAATAGTGACCCGTTTCAGGGTCGATACCCCGTACCGCACCGATCATCTCTGAAGCAAAGAGGATGTTCTTAGTTGGGATTACATCGAGTAGCAGGTCGATACCTTTCTGGTGGTAGACACAGGTATCGAAGTAGATGTTGTTAAGCACACGCTCTTCGAGCTCAAACCCTTTGTCCAGCGCCATGCCGCGGAAACGACCCCAGTGGTAAGGCACCGCACCACCGCCATGAGGAATAATAATCTTCAGCGTCGGGAAGTCTTTGAATACATCAGACATCATCAGTTGCTGAAAACCGGTGGTATCAGCGCCCAGGTAGTGAGAGCCGGTGGTGTCGAAGTTGTGGTTACAAGCCGCTGATACGTGAATCATCGCCGGGATATCGTACTCACACATCTTCTCGTAAATTGGGTAGAACTCGCGTGCAGACAAGCGGCTGCCGTTCCAGTGACCGCCCGATGGGTCTGGATTCATGTTAATACCTATAAAACCCATCTCCTCGACTGTACGGATGATCTCAGGTACAGACTTGGCAGGGTTAACGCCTGGTGACTGTGGCAGCTGCGCAACAGGTACGAAGTTCTCGGGGAAGAGGTCACAGACCCGACGGATCAAGTCGTTCTGGTTCTCGGTCCAGAAACGGCTAGTGTGCTCGTTACCGACATGGTGCCCCATCCAGCTTGCGCGTGGTGAGAAGATCGTCAGATCTGTGCCGCGATCTTTCTGCAGTTTCAGCTGGTTATTGATAATAGATTCGCGAATCTCATCATCGGTTACACCGAAGTCGCCTTTTTCGCCGACAAAATTTGGATCCTTAGCTACTGCCTCTTTCTGCGCATCGCGCCAAGCGCCAACGCCGGGAGGAGTAGTGGTGTAGTGTCCATGACAATCGATAATCATATTGGGGCCTCAACTAAGGGAGTATTTATCCGTTCAGTATCTAAATCGAGCCGTTCGAGGGCTAGTTAGATTTGACCTGTGAGCTATCGATTTTTGATATAGAATGGATTGATCAATCTGGAGAAAATGATGCAACCAGCGCTCTTCCCAAATCTCAGACATCTACGCGTTTTCGCAGAAGTAGCGGAGTCTGGCAGTATTAGCCAGGCTGCCAATAGGGTTTTTCTGTCTCAGCCAGCCATGACTCAGGCGATCGCAAAATTAGAAGGGCAGTTGGATGCTATGCTGTTCGATAGACAGTCTTCTGGTATGTATCTGACGCGTGAGGGCGAAATATGGTTGGCGCGCGTCAAACGCTGCTTGGACTGGATACAACTGGGTTTGACGGAAATTCAAGGGACACAAACCACCGGGCGCCAGGCGCGCGCAGCTCAGCAGCTAACGCAGATAACCTCGACTCAGTTGCGTGCTTTGATGGCGGTGACGGACCGCCAGAACTTTACACTCGCTAGTCGAGATTTGGGCATATCGCAGTCCTCCCTGCATCGCAGCGCCCGAGATCTAGAAGGAAGTCTGGGTATCGTACTGTTTGAGAAAACCAGTACCGGTATTACTGCGACCCGACCCGCCAGAATTCTAACGCAGCGCGCCAAACTGGCTGTGGCCGAGATTGCTCAGGGCGTCGAAGAGCTCAGTGCCGCCCGAAACCGAGAGCGTGGGCGTCTTCGTATTGGGTCAATGCCCCTCGCGCGCACATCACTGTTGCCGATGGCGATTAACCGTTTTACTGCGGCCCACCCAGGCCTGACACTTGAGCTTGTAGATGGGCCTTACGAAGATCTGTTGGGGCACCTAATAAATGCTGACCTTGATGTTGTAGTGGGTGCGCTGCGTTATCCAGCACCGACGGAAACCATCTTGCAACGTGAGCTGATAGCCCCACCACTGGCAATAATTGGCCGCGCTGATCACCCACTCAGAGGAACAAAAAAATTAACCGTGCAGCAATTGGCAGCTTATCCCTGGGTGGTTCCCCGCGAGGGAACACCAACACGTGGATTTTTTAATAGCCACTTTGCTGAGCCTCTGGCTAGCGGATATATGTCTTTAGTAGAGACCACCTCGCATGTACTCACCCGTGAGGTGCTGTTAGGTAGCGACCGACTGACCTTGGTATCGCGTCATCAGCTAGAGCACGAGATACAAGCAGGGCAGTTGGCCGTTATGCCCTATGCGCTTAGCCATACGCGGCGCTCAATTGGATTTATGCAGCGGCGTGACTGGAAAGCAACGACTACACAACAAAAATTTATCGACATACTTCAGTCCTGTGCGGCTGAGTATGCGGATATCTAAACGGCAGTATTCTAAAAAACTAATACCTCCTTGAGTCATTTTAATTGTTAGGGTGCAGCGTAGGTTGTTACTGTCTGTGCCATCGTAAATTCCAAGTAGGAGAGAGTGATGCGAATTTGTGTCGCGGGCGCTATGGGCGCTTTTGGATTGAAACACCTTGATGCTTTGGCGCAGATTGATGGCGTTGAGGTGACTTCAGTCGTTGGCACTAAGCCCCAGAAGATCGAAGCTTTTGCTAAAGAGCGCGGTATCAGTCACTACACGACTGATCTGGCGGAATCGTTGGCACGTGATGATGTGGATGCTGTCATTCTGGCAACACCGACACAGATGCACGCCTCCCAGTCTATTCAGTGTATGGAGGCGGGCAAGCACGTGATGGTTGAGATCCCAATGGCGGATAATATCGAAGACTCTCGTGCGGTTGTTGAGACTCAGAAGAGGACTGGTCTGGTAGCCATGGCGGGCCATACACGTCGCTTTAACCCAAGCCACCAGTGGATCCACAACAAAATCCAAGCGGGTGAGATCAAGGTTCAGCAGATGGATGTGCAGACCTACTTCTTCCGTCGCACCAACAAGAACGCCCTGGGCCTGCCTCGCTCATGGACCGACCATCTGCTGTGGCACCATGCTGCCCACACGGTTGATCTATTCCAGTACCAGACAGGCGAACGGGCTCACCGCGTACAAGCACTGGAAGGGCCGATCCACCCAGAGCTAGGCATCGCAATGGATATGAGTATCGGCATGAAAGTGCCTTCAGGCGCCCTCTGTACGCTGTCGTTGTCGTTCAACAATGATGGCCCGCTAGGTACCTTCTTCCGCTACATCTGTGACAACGGCACATACATCGCTCGCTACGATGACCTCTACGATGGTCACGATAACAAGATCGATCTAAGCGGTGTTGCGGTATCTAACAACGGTATCGAGCTGCAGGATCGCGAGTTTATCGCTGCCATCCGCGAAGGTCGCGAGCCGAACGCATCGGTACAGCAGATTCTGCAGTGCATGGAAACTCTGAACGACTTGGAAGGTAAGCTGAACGAGAACGCCTAGGTCCTGCGAGCCTCGCCGAAAGCCGCCCAACAGGGCGGTTTTTTTTTTACATCCAGAGAAGCGCCGCTCTACACTCTATTGAAACACGCTGCTGGCCATCCATGGGCGTTCGATGATTTACATCCTTGTAAATCATCGGTTTCAAAAGGGTGCATAGTTGCGCTTTTTGTGCTGAAAACCAACGCTAGATGAGAAGGTAAGCTAAAAACGCATTTAGGGTGATGAAAGAGGCGCCGGTGGTGAAGACTTGGATGCTTGCGGCGGCTTTGCCAACACCGTAGTTGCTGGCGATGATGGCGTAGATGCTTAACATGGGTGATGCAGCGATGAGTACCAGAGCGATACCGAGTTGGCCCGGGAGAGGCGCGCTGAACGCTAGCGCTGCTATCGCGATCAGCGGCATCAGTATTAATTTACTGCAGGCGGTTGTTAGAATCGCGGTGATGTCGCCTTTAACTTGATGTCCAACTAGAGCACCGCCGATAAAGACAAGTGCCGCCGGCGCTGCAGCTTTTGCAAGCATATCTAGGGTGGTCTGCAGGAAAGCAGGCGCATAAATATCCATGCTAGATAACACCAGTCCTAGGACAACAGAGATCAGCATAGGGTTGTTTATCATACGCTTGCCTATCTTCTGTAGACGCTGATTAAGCGAGTCTCCAGAAGCTGAGCTGATATCGGCAAGCAGCAGTGAAATCGGCATCACGATAACGTTCTCTACCAATATACACATCACCAGCACCTGTACAGCGATCTCGGGTGTCACCTGCAGTAGCACGGGAAATCCCACAAACATCGAATTAGGCAGAGCGCCACCAAGGGCAAAGATACTCGCGTGTGCGCTCTCGCGCTTTAAAAGCAAGTTGATGATAAACCCCAGGGCAAGAGTCACTAGACCAATAATCGCATAGAGTTTCAGAAAATCAGGCTCAAATACGGGGTGCTGATCTGAACGCAAGAAATTACTGAGGATTACACCGGGGACACAAAAGTAGAGCACGAAACGAGCGATCCCAGGAAGCAGACCGGCTGGAAGAAGGTTAGTTTTGACAGCCAGGTAGCCGAGGAAGATCAATGTGAAAAGAGGGCTGGTAATCGCAAAGACGTTGAGCATCGCAGGGGAATCCAAAGAGCCTTTAGGCCGCCAGTGTAAACTTCCTGTGTAGGAAGGGCTAGCTAGTATCAAAAAGTATGAAGGTGTAGTCTGAACTTATTGGCTTTGCGGAAGTAGTTACTGTATGGCGTATGTGAAAATCGCTGATTCGGATATCGAGCGTTTAAGAGGACAGTTGGTCAACTCTGGCTTGTTGGTTATGAGCTGGGTTTTGCCTGTCGTAGCGCTGCTGTCGATACTTCGTATTCCCCTGTACGGAGTAGTGCCAGCCATGTATAGCATTGGGGTTATCGCTGTCATAGTGATAGCGCTTTATCGGGTTCGCTACCGCCTCAGTAACTCCCAGAAAGCTTTGGCGTTGGTTGTACTTGGGTTGCTGGGGGCATTTCAAAGCTTCCTGAGCTTTGCCGACCCTTCTCGTGTGGCCATCATCATGGTTGTTCCTGTTCTTGTGGTCTCCTGTGCCGTTAAGCAGCAGCTTGCATACGCTTTTGCTGTTTTCGCAGGCGTATTACCGCTCGGTTTGGTGCTCTTACAGAACGAGGGAGAGCCTGTTGCTGATGTTCTTCGAGGGGTAGCGGCGCTATCGGCCTACACGATACTCAGCTTCGTCCTAACTGCTCACCTGATCTCGAACAAACTGATAACTCATCTTAAGGCTTTTACACAGCGCGAGCGAAGTTTAGAGCGTACCGACCTAGTAAGCGGTGGCCGTAACGAGTTTGGAATTCGCGAAGAGATTGATCAGCTTTTCTCTGCCAGTGATGCTCCGATCTTTCGGCTCTATCAACTCTATCTGCCGGCACTCGATATCAGTAACAGTATATATTCACGGGAGTTACGCGAGCAGTTCGCTGCCAGGTTGGCGGCTTCTTTTACGATTAATCTACCGTCAAATTCCATCCTGGGCCGGCTCAACACCGGCAGTTTTATCGTTGTCGCTAAACGGGTGGATTGGTTTGAAACCGAAGCTGCACTGCGCAAACTTAGAACGCTCGAATTCACAATCGAGGGTAAAAAGCTCACCTTCGATCCTGTCTTGGTGACAACGGATGCTCCAGCTGATGGTAAGAACTCAGAGCGTCTGTTGGATAATCTCGGTCGTGTTCTCGAACGCGCAAAACGAGACCGGCTGGAGTTTGCACGCTTTCTTCCGATTGATCAGGCGGTAAAGGATACTGAATGTCCTTTCGTCGGTGAAGTTGGACAAGCGATTGAGTTTGGCGACCTCAAGCTTTATCTGCAGGCCAAGGTAGAGGCGAAGGAGGGTAATCGAATTGTGGGTGCGGAGGCGTTGGTGCGTTGGAATCACCCGGCCCAAGGTTTACTCTCGCCAGCCTCTTTTCTGTATCAGATAGAGCACTCCAATGCGCGCACAGGATTCGCTCTCTTCGTAATCAAGCAATCTGCCGAAATTCTGCATGAGATGCAGTCAATTGATCCCGAATTTGAACTCTCATTCAACCTCAATGCGTAGGACCTTCAAGAGCTTAGGGTGCTGGCAGAGCTTCAGCGGGTGATGGAAGCCTACAAATTCCGACCCGGTGCGCTTCAAATTGAGATCAGTGAGTCTGAAACCACGGTGCAGATTGATAATCTAAAGCGATCGATACAAGCGATCAAAGAGCTTGGTTACTCCTGTTCGCTCGATGATTTCGGTACAGGTATGTGCTCTCTCGCGTACTTTAGCGTTATACCCGTAGATACTGTAAAGGTGGATCGAGCATTCCTTGATGCGATTGAGACGAGTGAAACGGGCAAGCGCGTGTTGGAATCGATCGTTGAGCTCTGTAAAGGCGTCGGTTGTCATGCTGTTGTTGAGGGTGTCGAGACCCAATCTCAGGCCAAGATAGTCACAGAATTGGGCTTCGACAAAATCCAAGGCTACTATTTCGGTAAGCCCGTAGAGGTCGAAACATTCAAATCCACGCTCAAAAATCAGATGCTTGAGCTGGGGTAAGTACCGCAATTTAAAGGAGATTTCATGTCATACGTACCCGCCGAAGATCGATATCAACAGATGGTCTACCGCCGGTGTGGCCGATCGGGCCTTAAATTGCCCGCGGTGAGTCTTGGGCTGTGGCATAACTTTGGTCACGATTACAGCCACCAGACTAAACGAGATATCTGTCGTAAAGCGTTCGATCTGGGTATCACCCATTTTGATTTGGCGAACAACTATGGTCCACCTCCCGGCAGTGCCGAAGAGGCTTTTGGTGAAATTCTGCGTACGGACTTTCGTGGGCACCGTGATGAGCTGATAATCTCTTCAAAAGCGGGTTACGAAATGTGGCCGGGACCCTACGGGGAATGGGGAAGCCGCAAATACCTGATCGCCTCCTGTGATCAGTCACTCAAGCGTATGGGTGTCGACTATGTCGATATCTTCTACTCGCACCGTGTTGACCCCGACACCCCGCTAGAAGAGACCATGGGTGCACTGGACCAGATTGTTCGCTCGGGTAAAGCGCTTTATGTAGGTATTTCATCCTACAACTCCGAGCGTACACGTCAGGCAGCCGCCATCTTGAAGGACTTGGGTACACCCTGTCTAATTCATCAGCCAAGCTACAACATGCTCAATCGTTGGGTGGAAGAGGATGGCTTGAAGCAGACACTTAGCTCGCTTGGTATTGGATCTATTGCCTTTACTCCGCTTGCGCAGGGCTTATTGACCAACAAATACCTTAACGGGATTCCCGAGGGTAGCCGTGCGACCCAAGGAAAATCACTTGACGACCAGACTATCTCGCCAGAGATGATTAAGAGCCTTCAGTCACTCAACGAATTAGCACAGCAGCGGGGACAGTCGCTGGCGCAGATGGCAATCGCCTGGGTGCTCCGGAATCAGGGCATCACCAGTGCACTGATTGGGGCTTCCTCACCGAAACAGGTTGAGGATTGTGCCGCTGCCGTGCATAAGCTGGAGTTCAGTGACGAGGAGCTTGCGAATATCGACTCCCTGGTTACCGACGCGGGCATCAACCTCTGGAAACAGTCTTCCGACGCTTGAGCCAATCTGTGACCTAGGCGCAGCGCTGCTGCGCCTAATATCCCTAAGAACGGCGTTTAAGTTAATTCAGCTGGCGCATAGATTACATCAATCTTAATGCATTAAGATCTATCTTAAACTCCGTTTTGAACAAGCTCTTAAACGCCATTATTACGTGACTAAAACGTTTAAGAGAGGTAGTCTCGACGTCAATTATAAGACAACTATATCTTGTGTGAGTTACGACAATGGATAGAGCTTTTGAAGCGCAGAAGACCTTGGCACGCCTGCTACCTGGCATTAACGCCAAGCGATGGAAGAACAAGAGCGCCAAAACAGAATTCAAGGCCAATCTGGAACAGCACTTTCAGAGACTGTTCGATGCGCTGGTAGAACTCTACGGTCACCACTATGATCTGCATTTCCACCTAGACAGTCTTCTAAATCATCTGGCGGCTCACTATGATGCCAATCAGGGTATAAAGCTCGCTTCGACTGACCCATACTGGTATCAGTCTGAGAAGAATTTGGGGATGGCAGTTTACGTTGATCTATTCGCTGGCGACCTCGATAAGCTGCGTCAACGGATCCCGTACCTGAAATCTCTCGGCGTCAACTATCTGCATCTTATGCCTCTTTATCTGTCACCTGAGGGAGATAGCGATGGCGGCTACGCAGTTTCGGACTATCGACTGGTTAACCCTGAGCTTGGCACGAATGAGGACCTGAAGGCGCTCGCTGACGCTCTGCACCAAGAGGGTATGCGTCTGGTCTTAGATTTTGTCTTTAACCACACTTCAGACGAGCACCGCTGGGCCCAGGCCGCTAAAGCGGGTGATAAGCGCTACCAGGATTACTACTACCTGCTCGAAGATGGCGACGAGGTGGCGCAATACAACGAGACAGTACGCGAAATCTTTCCAACTGTCCGGCGTGGCTCCTTTACTTGGGTTGAAGAGGTTGATGCTTGGGTCTGGACAACATTCAACTCCTTCCAGTGGGATCTGAACTACGCCAACCCCGAGGTGTTTGTCGCGATCACCGATGAGATGCTGCACCTTGCCAGCCTTGGCTGCGATGTATTGCGCCTCGATGCGCTGGCCTTTATTTGGAAGCAGAAGGGGACCGTTTGCGAGAGCCTGCCGCAGGCGCATACGTTGATCAAAGCGTTCAACGCCTGCTTGCGTATCTGTGCCCCGCAGCTGCTGTTTAAGTCTGAGGCTATCGTGCATCCGGATGAGGTGAATAAGTACATCTCGGTTGAGGAGTGTCAGCTATCCTACAACCCTCTGATGATGGCGCTGATGTGGGAGAGTTTGGCAACACGCGAGACCAAGCTACTGACCGCATCACTCAAGCGAAGTTTCCAAATTCCGCAGCACACTCGTTGGGTCAATTACATCCGCTGTCATGACGATATCGGTTGGACCTGGGATGATGCTGTGGCGGGTCAGCTTGGCATTAATGGCCAGGATCACCGCTTGTTCCTTAACCGTTTCTACACCGGTCAGTTTGAGGGTAGTTTTGCTCGCGGAGTGCCGTTCCAGATGAACCCATCAAATGGGGATTGCCGGGTTTGTGGCACACTGGCTTCACTCACGGGTTTAGAGTCAGCCGTTGAAGCAAAAGACGCTAAAGCGATCGAGCTAGCACTGAGGCGTATTCGTCTTCTGAATGCGATTAATCTCAGCATGACCGGCTTGCCGCTACTCTATCAAGGTGACGAACTGGGTGTGTTGAATGACCATGCATACCTCGATGACCCTCACAAGCGAGAGGATTCGCGCTGGGTCAACCGCAAGCCCCTGACTGAAGATGACTTTGCCCTAGCCAGCAGCGTCTCGGCACAAGGACGTGTGGCTGAGCAGTTGCAGCAGTTGATCACAATTCGCCAGTCGCATGCTGTCTTCGGATCCAGTCAAACTGAAATATTAGAGACCTATAATCCGCATGCATTCTCATTTGCGCGTATCGGTGATCGTGAGCGGTTGCTCGTTATCGCAAACTTTAGCGAACAGCGCATCAGTATTCCGGGATCGATTACTGATATTTTGGCTTCAATTCAGATGCAGGATCTACTTTCAGGCAAAGCGTTAGAACGAGACAAGCCAATAGTGCTCGAGGCATATGAGGTGGTGTGGATTCATACCAAGGCATCGGCCTAGTTCTTGCTAAGATAAATTGACTAAATTAGTGGGGCTGGGCTCGAGCTTGTGACTCCACAGACAAGTCTCCGTTCTACCGCTTTTTTCATTTAAGGAGCCGTCGTGGCTAAATCCACCACACCCTATACTCCAAGCCTTGATGAGGGCTGTATAGCCGCCATCTCAGAAGGTCGCCACACAGACACCTTTGCCGTTTTGGGTCTACACAGGCATCCGACAGGCAAGGGGCTAGTGGTCCGAGCGCTGCTACCGAATGCTGAATCGGTACGTCTGATTAGCATCGATACAGGGCGCTCCTTAGGTGAGATGCACCAAATAGGTTCGCAGGGGCTGTTCGAACTACCGCTGCCGCGCCGCAAGAATCGCTTTGGCTACCGTTATGAGGTGGTGTGGAACGGCGAAACCCATCACGAGACTGACCCTTACTCGGTCGGCGAGCTGCTGACTCAGGAGCAGCACTACCTCTTCGCTGAAGGCTCGGATGAGCGTGCCTACCGCTGGATGGGCGCACACGCGCGCAACGTTGGTGGCGTAGAGGGAACTCACTTTGTGGTTTGGGCGCCGGCTGCTCAGCGTGTCTCTGTTGTGGGTGAGTTCAACTACTGGGATGGCCGACGTCATGTGATGCGGGCCAACCCCGGTTCGGGAATCTGGGATATTTTTATTCCCGGCGTTACTGCTGGGACCCTCTACAAGTATGAGATTATCGATCAGCACGGAGAGCGTTTGCCACTCAAATCAGACCCCTATGGGCGTGGTTTCGAGCACCCTCCGCAAAACGCCTCGCTAGTCGTGCCCGAACCCGAGCACACTTGGCAAGACGGCCAGTGGATGGCAGCCCGTGAAAAGCACCAAAATTTCGATCAAGCGATCTCGGTTTATGAGTTGCATCTGGGTAGCTGGCGTCGTAAGCCGGAGGAGGGCAACCGTTACCTTTCCTACGTTGAGCTGGCGGATGAGTTGGTCCCCTACGTGAAATCGCTGGGTTTCACCCATATCCAGTTAATGCCGGTAAGCGAGTACCCGTTTGATGGCTCTTGGGGTTATCAACCCGTCGGAATGTTCGCGCCCACCATACGTTTTGGTACCGCCGATGAGTTCCGCTATTTTGTTGATCGGTGCCACCAAGCGGGCCTGGGTGTGTTTATCGATTGGGTGCCCGGTCATTTCCCAACCGATGAGCATGGCTTGGGTCGCTTCGATGGCACCGCGCTATACGAGCATGAGGACCCGCGCCAGGGCTACCATCCCGATTGGAATACGCTGATCTACAACTACGGCCGTAAAGAGGTGGTGAGCTACCTGCTCAGTAACGCCTTCTATTGGCTCGATGAGTTCCACATCGACGGCCTGCGTGTTGATGCGGTCGCGTCCATGCTCTATCTAGACTATAGCCGCAAAGAGGGTGAGTGGATCCCGAATGAGCAGGGTGGCCGAGAAAACCTTGAGGCTATCGCAATGCTTCAAGCTGTCAATCAGCGAGTCGGCTTTAACTACCCCGGTGTGTTGATGATTGCAGAGGAGTCCACCTCATTCCCCGGCGTGACTCGGCCGGTTGACATGGGCGGACTCGGCTTCCACTACAAGTGGAACATGGGCTGGATGAATGACACTCTGGCGTATATGGAGCGTGATCCAATCTACCGTCAATACCACCAAGATCAGCTCACCTTCGGTCTTGTCTACGCTTTCAGCGAGAACTTCGTACTGCCCCTGAGCCACGATGAGGTGGTGCACGGGAAAGGGTCGCTACTCAGTAAGATGCCCGGCGATGATTGGCAGCAGTTTGCCAACTTACGTGCCTACCTGAGCTTTATGTGGAGCCACCCCGGCAAGAAACTGCTCTTCATGGGAGGCGAATTTGCCCAGCGTGCTGAGTGGAACCATAACACGAGTTTGGATTGGCATCTTTTAGATGCGCCGGCCCATGTGGGTATTAGCGAGCTAATCAAAGATCTGAACGCAACGCTCGCAGATTTTCCGGCGCTCTATCAGCAGGACTGTTCGCATGAGGGGTTTGAGTGGCTGCAGATCGACAATGCCGCGCAATCCGTACTGGCCTGGCTGCGTCGAGACGCTCAAGGGAGCACAGTCGTTGTAACCGCCAACCTGACTCCGCAATACCATGCAGATTACCGTATCGGAGTACCCGAGGGTGGTTCTCTGGTTGAACGCTTCAATTCCGACCAGACGCGCTATGGTGGTAGCGGGCAGTTAAACGCTGAAGTAATCAGTATCGAAGAGATCGAGGTCAATGGTCGCGCCCACTCTGCCAGTGTCGCATTGGCGCCATTGGCGGTGCAGATATTTGAGTTGAAGAGCTAAGGCTGGGATGAACGCAGGGTTTACAATCTTACCAGGTAGTAACTATCCCCTGGGTGCCACTCCTATGGAGGGGGGCGTCAACTTTGCTTTGGTATCTGAAGCGGCACACCGTGTTGAGCTGTGCATCTATGATCAGACAGGCGAGATGCAGCTGGCGCGCTTGGATATGCCTGAGCGCTCTGGGGATCTCTGGCACGGTTTTATTCCCGCACTAGATACCCAACTGAGTTATGCCTATCGCGTGCATGGCCCTTATGAGCCGCAGGCTGGCCACCGATTCAATGCCAATAAGCTGCTATTGGACCCCTACGCCAAAGGGTTGGTCGGGGAGTTTCAGTGGAGTGAAAAACATTTTGGCTATCTCCGCCAAGATCCTTGCAAAGATCTAAGCTTTAGCCTGTCGGACAATGCGCCTTGCATGGTCAAAGGGCGGATCATATCGGATCAGCCCGAGGCGATTAGTCAGCGCCCCTGGATGACCTCAGATTGTAATCGTATGATCTACGAGCTGCATGTGAAAGGTTTTACCCAGGGTATAGAGCTAGGAGAGCAGGGAGCACGCGGCACGCTGGCGACTCTCGCTCAGCCCGAAGTTCTGGACTACCTAAAAGGTTTGGGCGTCACTACGCTGGAACTGCTACCCGTGCACGCTTTTATCGACGACTACTTCCTCCAGCAGCGCCAGCTCTCCAACTACTGGGGCTACAATACGCTTAGCTTTTTTGCCCCTCATCAAGCTTATCTTAATGATCCTAACCCCTTTGCATTTCGACGGACGATTGATCGATTACACGACGCCGGTTTTGAGGTGGTGTTGGATGTGGTCTACAACCACAGCGCGGAGAGTGACCAGCTGGGGCCGACGCTGAGTTTGCGTGGAATCGACAATGCGCTCTACTACCGTCTGGCCGAGGATAAACGCCACTACGTCAACGATACTGGCTGTGGCAATACCCTCAACTTTGACCAACCTCGAGTGGTTCAGTTGGTGATGGATAGTCTGAGATACTGGCACAGAGTACAAGGTGTCGACGGCTTCCGTTTTGACCTCGCCTCAGTGCTAGCTCGCCGAAATAGCGGTTTTGACCCAGCACACCCGCTACTGCAGGCGATCGTGCAAGACCCGGAGTTACAAACCGCACTCTTTATCGCTGAGCCTTGGGATATTGGTCCGGGTGGCTATCAGCTCGGAGCCTTCCCGAGAGGCTGGCTCGAGTGGAATGATCGCTATCGTGACGCCGTTCGCCGTTTCTGGCGCGGAGACGCCGGTGTAGTGCCGGAATTCGCCAAACGGGTCCACGGTTCTGCCGACATATTTGAGGCCCGTAGGCGTCGTCCTGCAGAGTCACTCAACTTCATCACCTCACATGATGGCTTTACGCTGCATGACTGGACGCGCTACCAGCATCGTCACAATCTCGATAATGGCGAGCACAACCGCGATGGTCATCATGAGAACTTCAGTAGCAACTGGGGTGTTGAGGGTGAAACTACCGACCCGCAAATCGATGTAACCCGCTCCTCACTGCAACGCGCAATGCTGATGACACTGTTTCTATCGCAGGGCACACCGATGCTATTGGCCGGCGACGAACGCAGTCGTACGCAACGCGGCAATAACAACGCTTACTGTCAGGACAACGAGATCAATTGGGTCGACTGGACGGAGAGTGTCGCTAGCGATGAGTTATTGGATTTTACGCGTCAACTGACGGCTTTGCGTTGGACCGAGCCGCTGCTCGGCTGCGTCGATTATATCCATCGCCCAGAGTCGCACGAGGAGAGGGCAACCCTCTGGTTCAACTCTGCTGGGGAGCCATTGACTCCGTCGCAATGGGAGCAACCGGACTTATGCCACCTTGGATATCTGCTTCGAGGTGAGCCTGAGGAGTCAGCGCTCTACATAATTTTTAACCGCGCCGCTCATGCGCAACACTTTGTGTTGCCGGTCGTTGAGCGCGGTTCTAACTGGGCTGTACGTCTGTGCAGCTCTCCAACCGCCAAACTAGATTCAACCTACAGGATGGGCGTATCGCTGGAGCTTCCAGCACGGAGCCTGACGCTCTTGCGCGCCTCTCACTAATTGCTATACAGGAATACCGATGTCTACTACCAAAACCACTAAACGCAAGCCAGCAAGTAAAGCTAAAGCGATCGTAATGCCGGCTTTAGAACTTGAGTCAATGACCGATGACCTGCGTCGCCATTTTGAGGTCACGCTGGGTCGTGACGAAGTGAGCGAATCACACTACTACCTCTACAACGCACTCGCATTGACGTTGCGCGATCGTCTGACGCAGCGCTGGCGTGAAACTCGCGAGCGTTACCGTGATCAGGATCCTAAACGTGTTGCATATCTCTCCCTTGAGTTTTTAATGGGCCGTGCGCTCAATAATGCGATTCTCAATTTAGACCTTGATGCGCAGACCCGGGATGCTATACAGAGCTACGCCGTAGATCTTGAAACCTTGGCTGAAGAGGAGATGGACGCGGGCCTTGGCAATGGTGGCCTGGGGCGCCTGGCTGCCTGTTTCCTTGATAGTTGTGCAACGCTTGAACTGCCGGTCACTGGATATGGTCTGCGCTACGAGTACGGTATGTTCCATCAGCGGATCGACAACGGGTATCAGATTGAGAGCCCCGATAAGTGGTTACGCGCTGGCAACCCTTGGGAGATCGAGAGTCCTGAGAACGCCTGCCGTGTGAAGTTCTATGGCCGCACGGAGTACGTAACCGGTAAAGATGGCAAGATGCAGGCACGCTGGATCGACACCGCAGATGTGCTGGCCGTACCATACGACATGCCGGTCCCGGGTTATCGCAATGAGACGGTAAATACACTGCGACTGTGGAAATCCGAAGCGACTGATGAGTTTAATCTGAATGAATTCAACGCCGGCAGTTACACCGATGCCGTCGCTGCAAAGAATCTCGCTGAGCAGATCACAATGGTACTCTACCCGAATGATAGTTCGGAAAACGGCAAAATTCTGCGCTTACGCCAGCAGTACTTCCTCTCATCAGCCAGTCTGCAGGATGTGATTCGTCGTTGGGTGAAACGCAAGGGCGCAGACTTCTCAACCTTTGCTGAAAAGAACTGCTTCCAGCTTAACGATACCCACCCAACCATTGCTGTAGCAGAGTTAATGCGTCTTCTAATGGATGAGCAGGGACTCTCATGGGACTCAGCTTGGGCGGTCACAAGCAAAACCATGGCTTACACCAACCACACACTGTTGCCTGAAGCGTTGGAGACCTGGCCGGTTCGTATGTTCTCTGAGATGCTGCCACGCCTGCTGGATATCATCTATGAGATCAATGCACGTTTCCTTGCGGACATAGCACATCAATATCCAGGCGATATTGATCGTCTACGTCGCATGTCGATCATCGACGAGAATGGCGAGCCGCGTGTTCGGATGGCTTACCTAGCCATTGTCGGAAGTTTCTCAGTTAACGGTGTTGCTGCGCTGCACACGAAACTGCTGAAAGCCGGTCTATTCAAGGATTTTTACGAAGTTTGGCCTGAGAAGTTCAACAACAAGACCAACGGCGTTACGCCGCGCCGTTGGCTCAGTGGAGCCAATCCTGCCCTGCATGAGCTTATTAGCTCTAAGATCGGTGAGGAGTGGGTACGAGACCTCAGCCAGCTTGAGGGTCTCAAGCGTTTTGCCCAGCAGAAGACTTTCCAGAAGCGCTGGGCCGAGGTTAAACGGAGCAACAAACAGCTACTCGCTGATCTGGTAGCAGAGCGCACCGGTGTGCGTTTCGACACCAGTATGCTGTTTGATATTCAGGTAAAGCGCATCCACGAGTACAAGCGTCAACTACTGAACGTGCTGCACGTTATCCACCTCTACGATCGCATCACCCGAGGCGATGTCGAGGGTATGATGCCGCGTGCCGTTCTTATCGGCGGCAAAGCTGCGCCTGGCTATGAGATGGCTAAAACATTGATTAAATTAATCAACAATGTCGCCGCGGTCGTCAATTCCGATCCGCGTTGTGAGGGCCTGCTCAAGGTCGCTTTCTTGCCCGATTACAAGGTGAGTTTTATGGAGGTTATCGCGCCGGCAGCCGATTTGTCGGAACAGATATCAACCGCTGGCAAAGAGGCCTCAGGCACCGGCAACATGAAGTTTATGATGAACGGTGCGCTGACCATCGGCACGCTCGATGGGGCTAACATTGAAATCCGTGAGGCGGTAGGTGAGGAGAACTTCTTCCTCTTTGGCCTCGACGCTCAGGGCGTACAAGAGACCCGTCTAAATTACGATCCGGGTGCTATTATCTCTGCAGATGAGGATTTCAGCCGCGTTATGGGATTGATTGAGTGCGGTCACTTTAATCAGTTTGAACCCGGTATTTTCGAGCCCGTTGTTGCATCTATTCGCAGTCCGTACGATGCTTGGCTAACAGCTGCCGATTTCCGCAGCTTTATCGATGCACAGGCAGCGGTGGCCGAAGCTTACCAACAGCCTGCCCATTGGTGGGAGATGAGCATACTCAATACGGCATGCAGTGGTCGCTTCTCGAGTGACCGTACGATTGAGGATTACAACCGAGAGATATGGCAGGTGGGGTAATCCGACCCGCCAGCGGATAAAATAACTCAAAGGATCCGAAATGCGTGGAGATAACCCTAACCCTCGTCACGTGAGTCGTATGACGCGTGACACCCTAGCTTTGGTTCTTGCAGGCGGGCGCGGTTCGCGCCTGCACGAACTAACCGACTGGCGCGCTAAACCAGCGCTCTATTTTGGCGGTAAGTACCGAATCATCGATTTTCCGCTCTCAAACTGCATCAACTCCGGTATTCGCCGTGTCGGGGTGCTGACTCAGTATAAAGCGCACTCACTGATTCGACATTTAGTACGGGGTTGGGGGTTCTTCAAAAGCGAACTGGGTGAGTTTGTTGATGTACTGCCCGCGTCACAGCGTCACTCTGAGGCTTGGTATCAAGGCACCGCGGATGCAATCTATCAAAACCTCGATATTATTCGCGCCCAGCGGCCGAAATATGTATTGGTGCTCTCCGGTGATCACGTCTACAAGATGGACTACGGTTTAATGTTGGCCGAA
>Ga0209555_10000750_pt1 | contig 26691 bp, 24 predicted proteins | sample SaaInl85LU_5_DNA_FD_184643 | JGI IMG/M metagenome (GOLD analysis project Ga0209555, IMG submission 184643) | Marine microbial communities from expanding oxygen minimum zones in the Saanich Inlet - ESP_85LU_5_DNA (SPAdes) (version 2) | ecosystem: Environmental > Aquatic > Marine > Intertidal... | reverse complement strand
CTGAAGTAAAAATACCACCAGTATGAAACGTTCGCATTGTTAATTGCGTTCCTGGTTCTCCAATAGACTGACCTGCAATAATACCAACAGCTTCACCAATATCTACTAAATTTTCATTTGCCAAATCCCACCCATAACATTTTTGACAAATAGAACGGTATAAACTACAAGTTAAAGGTGAGCGAATGTAAAATGTATTAATTTTTAAATTCTTAAACGTCTGAATTAATTCAGGAGTTATTTGTGTATCAATAGAACTAATTAACTCATTTGTAACTGGGTGATAAATTGATTTACTTAATAATCTTCCTAAAACTTGTTCAATATTATTAAGATCAGAAACTAAACAAGAATGTTGAGTTCCACAATCCCGTTCACGAATAATAATATCTTGGGCTACATCAATTAAACGTCGAGTTAAATAACCTGAATTAGCTGTTTTTAATGCTGTATCAACAATCCCTTTTCGAGCACCGTAACCTGACATTAAATAATCGGTAATCGTTAACCCTTCTCGGAAATTTTTTTTAATTGGTAACTGTAAAATCTCACCACTCGGGTCTGACATTAAACCACGCATACCAACCAACTGACGCACCTGTGATAAATTACCACGAGCCCCAGAGAAAGCCATAATATAAACAGAGTTTAATGGGTCATAACTTTTAAAATATGAAACTACTTCATCTTTTAAAGATTCACTTGTTATACTCCATGTATCAATAACTTTTTGAAAGCGTTCAACATCAGTAATTTTTCCTTTTAAACATATTTTTTCAGCATTTAGAATTTCTTGATGAGCATTTTCTAACATTTGATTTTTAACAAATGGTACTCTTAAATCTTCAATACTAATAGAAATTCCAGCTTGACTTGCGTATTTAAAACCTAAATATTTTAATTCGTCCGCTAAAGAACAAGCTTGCATAGAATTATATTGAGTAAAACTCCAAGCAAGTAAATGCTTTAATTGTTTTTTACTAATAAGAGTATTCTGATATATATAGTTTTTCATAAAACATTTATTTTAATATTTATATCATTTATGCAACTAATTTTAAGGTCTTCTGAATTGTATAATTGAAAATTACTCGTCCAGTTGTTGTTTGTATATATTGAACTAAAGGTTCTTCTAAATGATCAGTTCGAATTTGAACATTTTCATAATATTCAATATATGTATTATCTTGTAATTTAATTTTTTTAATTAAATTTCCAGGCTCAATTCCTGCATTATTATAACGGACCCAAATTGAAGTATGTAATTCAATCTGGTCTTGTGAATAAGCTAAGACAACATCATCTAAATTAGCAAAATAGTGATTAGAACCTAATAAACCATTAATATTATTTACTGTTAAATAATAACACCCTAAAACCATATCTTGACTTGGCATGATAATAGGCTCACCATTTGCTGGTGATAAAAAATTATACGGTGCTAGCATAAGCATGTAACATTCTGCTTGAGATTCAAGTGATAATGGAACATGAACAGCCATTTGATCACCATCAAAATCAGCATTAAACGCAGAACAAACTAATGGATGTAATTTAATAGCTCGACCTTGTACTAAAATCGGTTCAAATGCTTGAATTCCTAACCGATGTAAGGTCGGTGCTCGATTTAAAAAGATTGGGTGGCTTGATAAAACTTTTTCTAAAACTGGATCTATTGCTGACTCATTCTGTTGGATTAAATTTTTAGCAACTTTCATATTACTTGCTAATCCTTGATTGATTAATTCACGGATAATAAAAGGTTGAAATAATTCAATAGCCATTTCATAAGGCAAACCACATTGATTCAGTTTTAAACTTGGACCAACTACAATTACAGAACGGCCTGAGTAATCAACACGCTTACCTAAAAGATTTTGACGGAATCGACCATGTTTTCCTTTAATAATATCTGACAAAGATTTCAAAGGACGGTTATTTGCACTTAAAGCAATTTTTCCTCGTTTTCCATTATCAATTAATGTATCAACAGCTTCTTGTAACATTCGTTTTTCATTTCGAATAATTAGCTGTGGTGCATCAATCTCTAAAAGGCGTAAAAGTCTATTATTACGAGTAATGATTCGACGGTATAATTCATTTAAATCTGAAGTAGCGAACCGTCCTCCTTCTAATTGAATCATTGGACGTAAAGCGGGAGGTATAACTGGTAATATTGTAATAATCATCCAAGCTGGGTTTGAACCAGTAGCTTGTAAATTTTCTAAAATACGGATCCGTTTAATAGACTGATCACGTAATTTATAAATCCGTTGGTATTCCCATTTTCGGAACCATTTTGAACCATTATAAATCGGCTGTTCTTTATGTAAAACTTTACTACAAATAGTAATAAATCTTCGTGTTTTAGAAATCTCTTTATTAATTTTAAGTTTTTCTAATTCTTTTTTTATTAAAACTGCCCCAATTAAATAATTTGGAGTTGTACGTAATAAATATTTCGGAGTATTCCGACGACGATTTTGTGGATTAGGTTTGGGGTATGGTTTTAAAGGATAACCTGTAAAACCAAGTTCTCGGCTGCGACGATATTGCTGCAAATCCCAATGTAACCCATAAAACGAAATCTCATCTTCAGCAATAAAATAAGCTAAAGATGCTAATTTTATTCGTTTAATACGGTTATCCCGTAAATTTACTTTTCCAGATTTAATTGCAAATTTTTTTTGGTATTCTTGTTGAAAAGTTTGAAATAGCAGATGTTTAGATGTTTCATCTGTTTTTAACATTTCAAATAAACGATGGATCTTTTTCTTAATTTTTGCTAATTTTAAAGTCGACTCGTTATTTAAACGATCAACATTATAACGATTTCGTGTAATTTTTGTATACAAAAGATCACGCTTTAATTTTTGTGAATTTTGATTAAATAAAATATCAGGTGATAACCAATTTACAAGACCTTTTTGCTTAATAAGTTCATCTAGTAATTCTTTAATTTCAGGGTTTTTAGAGAATTCTAAGTTAGTATTAATAAGTGCAAATACACTAGGTAAATAATATAACAAACCTGTATCAACACGTTTTTCACACTGTTCAACTTCTAACAAAAGTGCCATATAATTTGGTCTACTATTTGTATACCAAACATGAGTTACTGGATAAATTAAATTAATATGCCCCATACGGTGACGCCGAACTCTTGACTCTGTTAATTCAACACCACAACGTTCACAAATTAATCCATCATATCGAACACGTTTATATTTACCACAAGCACATTCAAGACTTTTACTAGGACCAAAAATCCTTTCACAAAACAAACCATCCATTTCTGGCTTGAAAGTTCGATAATTTATTGTCTCAGACTTTTGAACTTCACCAATAAATTGACCATTCGGTAATCGTCGATGTGACCATTGTAAAATCCGGACAGGTGAAGCTAACTTAATTTTTATATAATCAAATTCTTTTTCAGTTCGTACCATATTATTTAAGTAAACTTATTAGAATGCTATACTATTTATATTTGAAGTCGGTGGAAAAGTTTTTGTTAAAGGATCATACTTTTCAATTAAATTGACTTCTGTTTCATATGTTTGACTTGTATTGAATTGTTCAATACGGTATGTACTCATATCTAAACCTATTGATCTTAATTCTTGTAATAAAACTTTAAATGATTCAGGAATTCCGGATGTAGGAATTGGCTGTCCTTTAACAATTGCATTTAAAGTTTCATTTCGACCTTCCATATCATCAGATTTTATCGTTAATAATTCTTTTAATGTAAAAGCCGCCCCAAATCCTTCAAGAGCCCAAACTTCCATTTCACCAAATCTTTGTCCACCATGCTGTGCTTTACCACCTAATGGTTGTTGAGTTACTAATGAATAAGGACCTGTAGCACGGGCATGCATTTTATCATCAACTAGATGAATTAATTTTAACATATAACCATTTCCAACTGTAATCGGGTTTTCAAACTCTTTACCAGTACGACCATCAATTAAAACCATTTTTCCCGGTGAGTATGGGTTAAATAACCATGCTTCATCTTTTTCAACAGATGCTTGTCGTAATTTTTTATTAATTAAAATTCGAGAAACTTCTGGACCATACATTTCATCAAATGGTAAAATTTTAAAACGACGATCAAGTTTATGGCCTGCTAAGCCTAATAAACATTCATATAATTGCCCAACATTCATTCGAGAAGGTACACCTAATGGATTTAAAATAATATCAATTGGAGTTCCGTCTGGTAAAAAAGGCATATCTTGTCTTGGTAATATACGAGAAATAATTCCTTTATTACCATGTCGACCTGCAATTTTATCACCCACCTGAATTTTACGAATTTGAGCAATAAAAATTTGTATTTTTTCAAATTTGTATGCTAATTTTGTTCTTCGGTTAAAAGTTAAAGTTTCAATAACACGACCATACTCACCTTCCGGCATTTTAAATGAAGTGTCACGAACACCTTTTGCTTTTGCCCCAAAAATTGCCCGTAATAATTTTGCTTCAGGTAATTGTTCGGAATCATCTTTTTCAATAACTTTTCCAACTAATATATCACCAGGCCTTACAAATGTACCAATTGAAACAATTCCATCATCATTTAAGTGTTGTGTTTCAGAAAAATTTAAATTTGGTATGTTTTTAGTTGTTTTTTCACAAACCTCTGCGGTTTGGTCAATTTCAATCTCATAACGTTCAATATGAATAGATGTAAAAACATCTTCATATACAAGACGTTCGTTAATTAAAATCGCATCTTCAAAATTATAACCTTGCCATGGCATATATGCAATTAAAACATTTTGACCTAATGCTAATTCCCCAGCATTAATACCTGGACCATCCGTTAACATTTGACCAGAGAGGACTTGTTCACCTTTCCATACGATTGGTCGATGATTAATACAAGTTTCTTGGTTCGATCGTTGATATTTTTGTAATGGGTATTTGAATTCATTACCATCGTTTTGTTTAATGGTAATTTGATCGGCTGTCACTGATTGAACAGTACCTGTTTTATAGGCATTTAAAGTTGCACCAGAATCAATAGCAATTTGATTTTCAAGACCAGTTCCAACAATAGGTTTTTGAGGCAAAATTAAAGGAACAGATTGTCGTTGCATATTTGATCCCATTAATGCACGGTTAGCGTCATCATGTTCAAAGAAAGGAATTAATGATGCTGCAACAGAAACTACTTGAACTGTTGAAATAGCAATAAAATCAACTTCAAATGGAGTAACTGTAATAAAATCTTGTTTATACCGAATTGGAATTAGGTTTTGAGTTAAATAATTTTGATCATTAACAGCAATATCAGCAGGAGCAATTTTATAAAAATCTTCAATATCGGCTGTTAGGTAAATTGGTGTACCAGTTTTAATAACTTTACCATTAATAACTCGCCAAAACGGAGTTTCAATAAATCCTGATTTATTTACACGTGCACAAGTTGTTAAAGATGCAATTAAACCGACGTTTTGGCCTTCTGGAGTTTCGATTGGACAAATACGTCCATAATGACTTGGATGAATATCTCGTACAGCAAAACTAATTCGATCACGATCAAATCCTCCAGGACCTAACCCACTGATTCTTCTCCGATGTGTTAATGATGACAATGGATTTGTTTGATCCATATATTGTGATAATTGACTAGATCCAAAAAATTCGCGAATAGTAGCACCTACAATATTAAAACTTGAAAGTTGACTAGAACCAATTTTATTTGTTTGACTCCGGAGTTTTCTTAATAATCTTTGGAAACCAATTCTAAAAAGATTTTGAAGAAGTTCACCTACAGAACGTACGCGACGGTTTTTTAAATGATCAATATCATCACCTGTTGTTTTCGAAATAGATAAAGTGATTAAAGAATCAACAATAGCAAAAATATCAACATAACTAATTGTTTGGATTTGACTATTTAATTTTAAATTTAAACGGTTATTAATCTTTGAACGGCCGATTTTACCGAGACGATAATATCGCACATCAAAAATTCTTGAAAACTCAGATATATTTTTATAATAATCAGATTTTAAATTGAATCGTAATAAGGGTTGGTCAGAAATTGATAAATTTGTAATTAATGGTTTATTAAAATAAAAGAAATCTGCATGCTGTAAATTTTGACAAATTTCAAAGTCTGTTAATCCCATTTCTTTTAATAAATGAATTACAGGTTTTTGTGTAAATTTATCTAATTGAATAACTACTTCATCTTCTTGGTTTTTAATTGGGTATTTATATTTATTGATTTCTGTATTTTTTTGAAAACCAAATCGAACCCAAGAACCAGATTCTGGGATTAAAATTGCAGTGTATAAATCTTTTTCTTGATATTTTTGCTTATAATTATCTTTAACTTCATGATAATCTTTATATTGAATAATTTCAGAACGCGATTTTAAATAATTTAATTTATTTAAATTTTCAGCTAATTCATACTTATATTCAAATAACGCTATATTTGATTTTTCTTCTTTTAAATCTTGAATTTGTTTTGAATTTAAATCAAAATTTGGATTAGTCGTTACTTTAATATATTCTGACTCTTTTGTTTTTTTCTTTTTTTGTTTATATTTAAAAAGTTCTTTAAGTGTGTCTGAAAAATAAAAAAGAGGTTGTAAATTTTTTGTTTTTGTTTCTACTAAAAGAGTTTCTAATTTTTCATTAGTTATATTAAGTGTTTTATTTAAAAATTTAAATTGGTTAATCTGGTTAACTTGTGTTTGATTTCCAATTAATACGACTAATAATTTATGAACAAAATTTAATTGGGTTACTTTATTATAATAATTTATTAATAAAGAATTTTTTTCGATTGTTTGTGTGAAAATTGATGACGTTTTAATAAGTTGAGAGTTTTTAGTTATAAAATCAAACCATTTTGATTCAATTTTTTCAAAATTATTACTTTTATAATTTTGTTTCAGTAACTCATATTTTATTAAACATTTAAGTAAGTGATTCCAGTTATTTAATAATTCATTTGTATTATTTAAAGAAGTAAAATTTGTATTACTAAACTCTTGATTTTTTAAATCTAACCATTGTAAAAAAACTTTAATACGGTTAAATTTTTTCTTTGAATATGGTGTTTTTGAAATAATATGGTAAATTTTAAAAGAAGATAAAAAATAAAGATAAAAATTATTTTCACTTCTTTTTAACTTTGTAAATGAATATTGGAATAAAGTTTGATTGTATGTTATTGGAAAAAATGAGAGAATTTGTTCAGAGATAAATGGTTCACCTAAAGGTACAAAAGATTTTAGTTTATTAATATCACTTGAAACTTTGCGTTTAACAATCTTTCGTTTTTTTTGGTTTTTATTTTTTTCAAAATAGATACCAGGACTACGGATAATTTGACTAACAATTACCCTTTCACAACCATTAATAACAAATGTTGCTGATGTAGTCATTAATGGTAAATTTATAATAGGGAATTGGTTATGATAACGAACACTATTTAATTTTTTATTTCTAATTTCTAGAGGGATAACTAATTGTGCTGCGTAATTTGCCGTATATTTTTTTGCTCGAATAATGTTGTAAATTGGTTTTACTAAACTATATTCATGGCCAAATAATACATATTCTGTATTATAACTAAAATCATGAATTCGTGAAAACATAGCCAACTCTTCATTCAATCCTTGAGCGATAAACCAACAAAAACTAACTCTTTGCATTTCGATAAAATCGGGCAATGCAGTTATATAATTCATCGATTGTTTCATAATCTTTGAGAATAATTATTTTTTATTTTTTATGAAGATATAAGAAATGTTAAGAAAATTTAAAAATAATTATTAAAATTTCCTTAACTAAACTTTCAATTGGTTTTAAATGAATTAAAAAAAGAAATCTTAGATTGCTTTTAATTGAAGTGCTAATTTTGATTTCTTACGTGCTGCTGTATTTCTATGGAAAATATTTTTTTTAGTACCTTTATCAATTAAACTATAAATAGAATTTAAGATTTTTTGTGCTTTTTCTTTATTTTCTAATGTTTTATCTGTTTTATAAACATCTAAACTTGTTAAGAACAGTTTCGTTAACGTTCTTACTGACGTTTTATAAAAACGGTTTTGTAATCGATTTCGTTTAACAATTAGAATACGTTTCTTTGCAGATTTGGAATTTGCCATAATTATTTAGAAATCCTGTAAATTTTTAATGAAATATTTGCATTTACTCAAATATTAATATATTCATTATAAAATTGGAAGTTTTTCTACCTAAAAAATTTTATCTTATAAAAGTTTTTATAAAACCTTGATAAGATAAAATTTTTTAGGTAGTGTAAGTATAATAGAAATACTATTAAAAATTACTTAATTTTACAAAAAATCTTTATGGCAAAAAGTAAAGGTACACGTATTCTAATCACTTTAGAGTGTACAGAATGTCGTTCAAACACTAATAAACGCTCCGCTGGTGTATCACGTTACACTACACAAAAAAATCGTCGCAATAATCCAGAACGAATTGAATTAAAAAAATATTGCCGACACTGTAATAAACCTACTAATCATAAAGAAATCAAATAAATATGATAGCACAAAAACAAAAATTATCACCTTTAAGTATTAATCAAAAAATTGATTATAAAGATATTGATTTATTAAAGTTATTTATTACAGAACAAGGAAAAATTTTACCACGTCGTGCTACTGGTGTAACAGTTCAACAACAACGTCAAATTGCTAAAGCAATTAAACGAGCTAGAGTATTATCTTTATTACCATTTGTAGCACAAAATTCTATTTAAAATATTAAATTTTTAATATTTTAAATGGAATTTGTAAATATTTGAAAAAACAATATATAATACTATTTTGAAAACTCATAGTTACTTAATAGATCTTTATAAACTATTTTTTATTTTTTATGAGAGTTTCATAGATTTTCGTCTCCCAAAAGGAGAAAGTCAATGGCAATAAGCTCAACGGAGCGTCGTGCAAAAAACGTACAAATTTTTGTAGAAAAAGACGCTGTGGAAACTAGTTTCGAAAAATGGGCTCAACCTGGCCATTTCTCACGAACTTTAGCTAAAGGTCCAAAAACAACAACTTGGATTTGGAACTTACACGCTGATGCGCATGATTTTGATAGTCAAACTAATTCATTAGAAGAAGTTTCTCGTAAAATTTTTAGTGCACATTTCGGCCAATTAGCAGCAATTTTCTTATGGATTAGTGGTATGCATTTCCATGGTGCATATTTCTCAAATTATTCTGCTTGGTTATCAGATCCGATTGGTATTAAACAAAGTTCACAAGTTGTTTGGCCAATTGTAGGTCAAGAAATTTTAAATGCAGATGTAGGTGGAAACTTCCAAGGTGTTCAAACAACCTCTGGTTGGTTCCAAATGTGGCGTGCTGAAGGAATCACTAGCGAAGTAGAATTATATTGGATTGCTATAGGTGGTCTAATAATGTCTGCTTTAATGCTATTTGCAGGTTGGTTCCATTACCATAAAGCAGCTCCAAAACTAGAATGGTTCCAAAATGCGGAATCAATGATGAATCACCATTTAGCTGGTTTATTAGGTTTAGGTTGTTTATCATGGTCTGGTCACCAAATTCATATTGCGCTACCTATTAATAAATTATTAGACGCTGGTGTATCACCACAAGAAATCCCATTACCTCATGAATTTTTAATTAATCGTGAATTAATGGCACAATTATACCCAAGCTTTAGTAAAGGTTTAGCACCATTCTTTAGCGGTCATTGGGGTGAGTATTCTGATTTCTTAACATTTAAAGGTGGTTTAAACCCAGTAACAGGTGGTTTATGGTTAAGTGATATTGCTCATCACCATTTAGCATTAGCTGTATTATTTATTGTAGCTGGTCATATGTACCGTACTAATTGGGGTATTGGTCACAGTATGAAAGAAATTTTAGAAGCTCATAAAGGTCCTTTCACTGGTGAAGGCCATAAAGGTTTATATGAGATTTTAACAACTTCATGGCATGCGCAATTAGCTATTAACTTAGCAATGGTAGGTTCATTAAGTATTATTGTTGCACACCATATGTATGCAATGCCTCCGTATCCATATATTGCAACAGATTATGCTACGCAATTATCATTATTCACTCACCATATGTGGATTGGTGGATTCTGTGTAGTTGGTGGTGCTGCTCACGGTGCTATTTTTATGGTTCGTGATTACACACCAGCAAATAATTACAACAATTTATTAGATCGCGTATTACGTCACCGTGATTCGATTATTTCACACTTAAATTGGGTTTGTATTTTCTTAGGTTGTCATGCTTTTGGATTCTATATCCATAATGATACTATGCGTGCGTTAGGTCGTCCACAAGATATGTTCTCTGATAAAGCGATTCAATTACAACCAATTTTTGCGCAATGGATCCAAAACATTCATTTATTAGCGCCTGGAACAACTGCACCAAATGCATTAGCTACAACAAGTTACGCTTTCGGTGGAGATGTTGTTGAAGTTGGTGGTAAAATTGCAATGATGCCTATTAAATTAGGTACTGCAGATTTCATGGTACACCATATCCATGCATTTACTATTCACGTAACAGTATTAATTTTATTAAAGGGTGTACTTTACGCTCGTAGTTCAAAATTAATTCCTGATAAAGCTAACTTAGGTTTCCGTTTCCCTTGTGATGGTCCTGGTCGTGGTGGTACTTGTCAAAGTTCTAGTTGGGATCATGTGTTCTTAGGTTTATTCTGGATGTATAACTCAATTTCAGTTGTAATCTTCCATTTCAGTTGGAAAATGCAATCAGATGTATGGGGTACAGTAACACCAGATGGAAGTATTTCACATATTACCGGTGGTAACTTTGCACAGAGTTCAATTACTATTAATGGTTGGTTACGTGATTTCTTATGGTCACAAGCTTCTCAAGTAATTCAATCGTATGGTTCTGCATCATCTGCGTATGGTTTAATTTTCTTAGGTGCGCATTTCATTTGGGCATTTAGTTTAATGTTCTTATTTAGTGGCCGTGGCTACTGGCAAGAACTTATTGAATCAATCGTATGGGCACATAATAAATTAAACTTTGCACCAGCAATTCAACCACGTGCATTAAGTATTACACAAGGTCGAGCTGTTGGTTTAGCACATTATTTATTAGGTGGTATCGGTACAACTTGGGCGTTCTTCTTAGCACGTTCTTTATCAATTACTTAATTGTAAAAATTTCTTACAATTAAACTTTTATTTACAACTATAAATTATATAAAAAGGCATCTGACGATTATGGCAACTAAATTTCCAAAGTTTAGCCAAGCCCTTGCACAAGATCCAGCAACTCGAAGAATTTGGTACGGTATAGCTACTGCACACGATTTAGAAGCACATGACGGCATGACAGAAGAGAATTTATACCAAAAAATCTTCGCGTCTCATTTTGGCCATCTAGCTATTATCTTCCTTTGGACAGCTGGTAATTTATTCCATGTCGCATGGCAAGGAAACTTCGAACAATGGGTAGTTAAACCATTAAAAACAAAACCGATTGCACATTCTATTTGGGATCCTCATTTCGGTGAATCTGCATTAAAAGCTTTTAGTAAAGGTAATACATACCCAGTAAACATAGCATATTCTGGTGTTTACCAATGGTGGTATACAATTGGTTTTAGAACAAACCAAGAACTTTATGCAGGTTCTATCGGGTTATTAATCTTATCTAGTGTTTTATTATTTGCGGGTTGGTTACATTTACAACCAAAATTCCGTCCGAGTTTATCTTGGTTTAAAAATAATGAATCACGTTTAAATCATCATTTATCTGGTTTATTAGGTGTAAGTTCATTAGCATGGACTGGTCATATTGTACACGTAGCAATTCCAGTATCACGTGGTGTACATGTTGGTTGGGATAACTTCTTAACAACACCACCGCATCCAGCTGGTTTAAAGCCATTCTTTACAGGTAACTGGACAGTATATGCTGAAAACCCTGATAGTGCTTCACACGTATATGGTACAAGTGAAGGTGCTGGTACTGCAATCTTAACATTCTTAGGTGGTTTCCACCCACAAACGCAAGCCTTATGGTTAAGTGATATCGCTCACCACCAATTAGCAATTGCTGTTGTGTTTATTATTGCTGGTCATATGTACCGAACAAACTTCGGTATTGGTCACAATATGAAAGAAATTCTTGATGCTCACCGCCCTCCTGGAGGTCGTTTAGGTGCAGGTCATGTTGGTTTATTTGAAACGATTACAAACTCGTTACATATGCAATTAGGTTTAGCTTTAGCATCATTAGGTGTTGCTACATCATTAACTGCACAACATATGTACGCGTTAACGCCGTATGCTTATTTATCGAAAGATTTTACAACAGAAGCAGCTTTATATACACATCACCAATATATTGCTGGTTTCTTAATGGTAGGTGCTTTTGCTCATGGAGCAATTTTCTTTGTTCGGGATTATGATCCAGAATTAAACAAAAATAATGTTTTAGCACGTATGTTAGAACATAAAGAAGCAATTATCTCACATTTAAGTTGGGTTTCATTATTCTTAGGTTTCCATACTTTAGGATTATATATCCATAATGATACTGTTGTAGCATTTGGTCAACCTGAAAAACAAATTTTATTTGAACCAGTTTTTGCTGAATATATTCAAGCAGCGTCTGGTAAAGCAATTTATCAATTTGATGTTTTATTATCATCATCAACAAGCCCAGCAACTGCTGCAGGTAATCAAGTTTGGTTACCAGGTTGGTTAGACGCAATTAATAACAACAAAAATGATTTATTCTTAACAATTGGTCCTGGTGATTTCTTAGTTCACCATGCAATTGCTTTAGGTTTACATGTAACTGCTTTAATTTTAGTAAAAGGTGCACTAGATGCACGTGGTTCTAAATTAATGCCTGATAAAAAAGATTTTGGTTACAGTTTCCCTTGTGATGGTCCAGGCCGTGGTGGTACTTGTGATATCTCTGCATGGGATGCTTTCTATTTAGCTATGTTCTGGATGTTAAACACAATTGGTTGGGTAACATTCTACTGGCATTGGAAACATATGACAATCTGGGGTGGTAATCCGGCTCAATTTAATGAGTCATCAAACTACATCATGGGTTGGTTACGTGATTACTTATGGTTAAACTCATCACCGTTAATTAATGGTTATAACCCATTCGGTATGAACAACTTAGCTGTTTGGGCATGGACGTTCTTATTTGGGCATTTAATCTGGGCAACTGGTTTCATGTTCTTAATTTCATGGCGTGGTTACTGGCAAGAATTAATTGAAACATTAGTTTGGGCTCATGAGCGTACTCCATTAGCAAATTTAATTCGTTGGCGTGATAAGCCTGTAGCATTGTCAATTGTTCAAGCACGTTTAGTTGGTTTAGTCCATTTCTCAGTGGGTTATATTTTAACATATGCAGCTTTCTTAATTGCATCAACATCAGGTAAATTCGGTTAACTAATAACTTCAAATTTATTTTAAAAATAATTTAGTAATAGGTTTTTATCTATTACTAAATTATTAACTGCTTTATTAATCTGAAGTTGGGTGCCGCGTAAATTTTTCTAATATATTGATTTTTTTGACTTTTATTCTTAAAATATATATATAACTCAACTATAGGCTTTTTAAAAACATGAAAACTTTAAATATGACAGCCTAAATAGATTATATGCTGGTGTAGCTCAACGGTAGAGCAACGGATTTGTAATCCGTAGGTTGGGGGTTCAAATCCCTTCACCAGCTTTTAAATAAGGATTATTAATTATCTGTATATAACAAAATTGAAATATCGATTATAATTATTTTTAAAGTGGATTTAGATGATTTACAAATATTAAAATTTTTATTTTTAAAATTTAAAGGAATTTTTTATGGGAAATTTTATTGATAAAACCTTTACGGTAATTGCTGATATTTTATTAAAAGTATTACCTGCTAGTAAACAAGAAAAACAAGCTTTTTCTTATTACCGTGCTGGAATGGCTGCTCAATCAGAAGGTAAGTATGCTGAAGCCTTAGAAAATTACTATGAAGCTCTACAAATGGAAGAAGATCCTTATGATAGAAGTTACACATTGTATAATATAGGTTTAATTTATGGAAATATTGGAAATAATTCTCAAGCGTTAGAATATTATCACCAAGCTTTAGAATTAAATTCGAATTTACCACAATCCTTAAATAATATTGCCGTTATTTACCACTCGTCAGGTTTAAATACATTAACAATGATCAATGAAGAAATTGAAGATATTCAACAAGCAGAATATCGTGCTTTAGCAACAGAGTTTTTTGACAAAGCAGGAGAATATTGGCGCCAAGCATTGAAATTAGCCCCAGATAATTACCCAGGTGCTCGTAATTGGTTAAAGGTAAGTGGAAGATTATTTGAAGATGATTAAGAAAAATTGAAAGTGAACTTAATATTTAATTCAAGAATAATCATTGTTTTGTTGTACAATGATACATAGTTAATTAGTTTTAAATTTGTTATTATTTAAAATAATAAGTCAAATTCCAAAAGTATATTTATTCTTAAATATTTAAATATGTTAAGTAAAAATGGTACAAACTGAAAAGCAAAATATAGGTTTCGTTAGTCAAATTATTGGTCCAGTATTAGATATTTCATTCCCTAACGGAGTTTTACCTCCAATTTATAGTGCTATTAAAATTGACACAGAAGACGGTATTGGTAATATCGTAGAAGTACAACAATTATTAGGTGATAATAAAGTACGTGCTGTTTCTATGCGTTCAACTGATGGTTTAAAACGTGGTGTTGAAGCTTTAGATTTAGGTGAACCAATTTGTGTTCCCGTTGGTACAACAACTTTAGGTCGAATTTTCAACGTTATTGGTCAACCTGTAGATGAGCAAGGCGAAGTTTGTTATGATGAAACTTTACCTATTCACCGTGATGCTCCGGCATTTACAGAGTTAGAAACAAAGCCATCAATTTTTGAAACTGGTATTAAAGTTGTAGATTTATTAGCTCCATACCGTCGAGGTGGTAAAATTGGTTTATTCGGTGGTGCTGGTGTAGGTAAAACTGTATTAATTATGGAATTAATTAATAACATTGCAAAAGCCCACGGTGGTGTATCTGTATTTGGTGGTGTAGGTGAACGTACACGTGAAGGTAATGATTTATACGAAGAAATGAAAGAATCTGGTGTAATTAACGAAAATAATTTCGCAGAATCTAAAGTAGCTTTAGTATATGGTCAAATGAATGAACCTCCAGGTGCGCGTATGCGTGTAGGTTTAACAGCATTAACAATGGCGGAATACTTCCGTGATGTAAACAAACAGGATGTTTTATTATTTATTGATAATATTTTCCGTTTCACACAAGCAGGTTCTGAAGTATCTGCATTATTAGGTCGTATGCCATCTGCTGTAGGTTACCAACCAACATTAGCTACTGAAATGGGTGCATTACAAGAACGTATTACATCTACAACTCAAGGTTCTATTACTTCAATTCAAGCTGTATATGTACCTGCCGATGATTTAACTGATCCAGCTCCAGCAACAACGTTTGCTCATTTAGATGCTACAACAGTATTATCACGTAATTTAGCTGCTAAAGGTATTTACCCAGCGGTAGATCCATTAGATTCAACGTCAACAATGTTACAACCAAACATTGTAAGTGAAGTTCATTACGAAACAGCAGAAACTATCAAAGAAACATTACAACGTTACAAAGAATTACAAGATATTATTGCAATTTTAGGTATTGATGAATTATCTGAAGAAGATCGTTTAACAGTAGCTCGTGCACGTAAAGTAGAACGTTTCTTATCACAACCATTCTTCGTAGCAGAAATCTTTACAGGTTCACCTGGTAAATATGTTAGTTTAGAGCAAACAATTAACGGTTTCACAATGATTTTAAATGGTGAATTAGATGATTTACCAGAACAAGCGTTCTATCTTGTAGGGGATATTGACGAAGCGATTGCAAAAGCAGAATCTCTAAAATAAAGGAGTAATCATTTTATGGTTCTAAATATCCGCGTACTTACTCCAGACAGAGTCATCTGTTCAACAACAGCTGACGAAGTTGTTTTACCAGGTTTAACTGGTCAAGTAGGTATATTAGAAGGTCATGCTGCTTTAATTACAGCTTTAGATACAGGTTTACTAAGAATTAAGCTAGATAATAAATGGACACCTATTATTTTATGTGGTGGTTTAGCTGAAATTGACCGTGACCGTGTTACTGTGTTAGTTAATGATGTTGAAGAACTTGTGACAGTAGAATTAAGTGAAGCTACACAAGAACTAGAAAATGCTACTGAAGCAGTTGAAACTGCTGAAACTAGTAAAGCAAAACTTGATGCATCAATTGAATTAAAAAAAGCAACAGCTCGTGTTGAAGCTATAAATTATTTATCATAAAAAATATATAAAACTAAATTAATTTTAATTTAGTTTTATATTATTTTAATAAGTTATGTATAGATTTTGATGTAATTAAAACCACAATTTTAAAGAAATTGTCGTAAAAAATTTTAAAGATGCAAAATCCCAATATATGATAACAAATTCTGATTTTAATTTTCAAAAAAATGAAGCAGTTACACTAGAATTACCTTTTTCTGAACATATTGAAGAATTACGTCAAAGGCTTTTTCATATAGTTTGGATCATTTTATTGTTAACATGTGTTGCATTTTTTGAAGTTAAATTTTTAGTTAAAATATTAGAACTACCAGTTAGTAATGTAAAATTTTTCCAATTGTCACCTGGTGAATATTTTGTCTCGACTGTAAAAATCGCATTTTATACAGGATTGTTATTTGGAAGCCCATTTGCAATAGGACAATTAATTTTATTTTTATTACCTGGACTAACAAAAAAAGAAACAAAAATTATTTTACCATTGTTGTTAAGTTCTTTATGTCTCTTTGGGTTGGGACTAGTTTTTTCGTATTATGCTTTAATACCTGCTGCTTTAAATTTCTTTTTAAGTTACAGTGATGAAGTTATTGAACCTTTTTGGTCGTTTGATCAATATTTTGAATTTATTCTAGTTCTATTTTATAGTACTGGTTTAGCGTTTCAAATTCCAATAATTCAAATTTTATTAGGATTATTAAATATTGTCTCAGCTAAACAAATGATAGATTCTTGGAGATACGTTATTTTAGTTTCAACAATTATTGGAGCAGTTTTAACACCTTCTACCGATCCACTTACTCAAGTATTGCTTTCTTCCGCAATATTATTGTTATATTTTTCTGGAGTAGGGATCCTGCTTTTAATAAAAAATTAATTTATATATACTTAAAAAGTATTTAATCCATGGCAACTAACAAGTTTTTTAAAAGTCTTTTATTTACTTTAACGATTGCTATAAGTGTATTCGGTTTTTCTATTGAGAATTCTGTAGCTTACCCTGTATTTGCACAACAAGGTTACTCAAACCCACGTGCAGCAAATGGTAAATTAGCTTGTGCGAATTGTCACTTAAATCAAAAAGCAATTGAAATTGAAGCACCTCAAGCAGTACTTCCAAACGCTGTTTTTGAAGTTGAAGTTAAGGTACCTTATGATACAACACGTCAACAGATTGGTGCTAACGGTGCTAAAGCTGATTTAAACGTGGGTGGTATTGTAATTTTACCAAAAGGTTTCAAATTAGCGGCGAAAAGTCAAATTTCACCAGAAATAAAACAAAAAAATAAAGGTGTATTTATTTCACCATACAGTACAGAATTTGATAATATCTTAGTTGTTGGTCCAATTGCTGGTAAAAAACACCAAGAACTTATCTTCCCTGTTGTAGCACCTGATCCATCAAAAGATTCAAATGTTAAATATTTAACATACCCATTATATGCTGGTGGTAATCGTGGTCGTGGTCAAGTTTATCCAACAGGTGAAAAAAGTAATATTAACAGTTTTGGTGCTGTTCAAAGTGGTCAAATTTCAGAAATTGAAACTACATCAAAAAATGAATCAAATATTACAATTGTTAGTTCTGATGGAACAACAACGTCACAAATTGTACCTGCCGGTTTAAAATTAACTGTAAAACAGGGTGATATTGTTAAAACAGAACAATCATTAAATATTGATCCAAATGTTGGTGGTTTTGGCCAAGAAGAAACTGAAATTGTATTACAAAAACCAGAACGTATTATTGGTTATTTAGCATTCTGTTTCAGTGTTTTATTAACACAAGTTTTCTTAATTTTAAAGAAAAAACAATTTGAAAAAGTTCAAGCTGCTGAGCTTAACTTCTAATTATAAAAAAGGAATGACAGACTTTGAAAGTCATTCCTTTTTATTAAGACTGAATTAGTATAATTCGTCTTCTTGGTGAACTAAAATTGTACAATCTGATTTAGGATAAGCAATACAAGTTAAAACAAAACCTGCTTCTACTTGATCATCATCTAAAAATGTTTGTTCTGATTGATCAATTGAACCATCTGTAACTTTACCAGCACATGTAGAACAAGCACCTGCACGACAAGAGTAAGGTAAATCAATACCATTTTCTTCAGCAGCATCTAAAACAAATACATCATCCTTACAATCAATTGTAACATCGATTTCATGTTCTTCGCATAATAATGCAACTTTGTAAGTAGCCATATAAATCCTTATTTAAAATTACTATAAAGTAAAAATTGAAAAACTAGTTCTGTTATTACTTCACTATTTAATATTATACTACGTAAAGTAGTTACAATTTATTTTTTTTTTATTTTTAAAAACTTTTAATTTTATTTAAAAGCTTGTTTTAAACGACTGGCTTTACCTTTTAAGTTACGTAAGTAATATAATTTCGAACGACGTACTTTTGATGAACGTAATACTTGAATAGAATCCACTTTTGGAGAATGAATTAAAAATACTCGTTCGACACCAATTCCTTGTAAAACTTTTCTTACGGTAATTGTTGTATTAATTGAAGTGTTTTTTCTTGCAATAACAGTACCTTCGTAAAATTGAACTCGTTCTTTATTACCTTCAATAATTTTCACACCAATTTTAACATTATCACCAATTCTAATTATTGGTAAATCCGTTTTAATAAAATTTTTGTGTAAATTATCAATGGCTTGTTGTTTATTTAACTTAACCATAAAACTTTTATATTTTAATAATTTATTATTAGCAATATTACATTTATACTGCCAAAAAAACAATATTAAAAATTATCTTAATGCATCCGACTGGGTTCGAACCAGTGACGTTCCAGAGGAAAACGGATTATGAGTCCGGTGCCTTCAACCACTCGGCCACGAATGCATAGATGGAGCTGATGGGAATCGAACCCACGTCCATTTAAATTTTATTAAAATACTCATTCACAGGCATAGTCCAGTAAACTGAACAAAAGATAATATTATTCTAAACTATAAAAAAAAGAAAAGTCTAGTTATAGTGAACAAAAAAATTTAACAAAATATTTTATGTACTAAACCGCAAAACTATATGAATTCAAAGTTTGGTTTGAATTCTGGTTTACATTTTTGAAGTTAAAAGGAATTATGTTGTTAGCATTTATTATAAAGTTGTATGTTTTTTACGAAGAATACGGCTTCGACCTGCATCATATTTTACTTAATTTTTAAATGTCAAAACCAAGTCAGCCCCTATTTAATTAATCTTAAATGTTTAAATTTAAAAACTCTAATATTTCACTAAAAGTTTATAAAAAGTTTATAAAAAAATAAGCATGAAGGGAATCGAACCCCCGACTTTCAGAATCGGAATCTGATGCTCTATCCACTGAGCTACATGCTTTGTGAAATTTAAAAAAGATTTGTAAACAAAATTTTTAAGAAAATACAAAACTTATAATATATTACACAACTTATATTATCATTAAAAAAGATAATGTGCAAAGACTAAAGTTTTATTTATTAATATTTAAGTTCAATCCAAATAAAAAGGATTGAACTTAAAAAATAAGGATTAGTAGTAAATTTTACCACCACCCCATTTCTCACTCACAATACGTGGTGATAACATAATATGACCAGCAATTGAATATAAATCTTCATCCGTTAAAGAACGCATACGAGGATAAATATCAGCACTTTTAATACTTGGGTGAACTTCTGCAATAGAATCTAAACCATCATATGTTAATGGATTTTTAAGATAATCAACTAATGCATCGATATTATCACGACGTGGTGTTGCTAAACTTAATCCTTCTGGATCTAAACCAACGTTTGGATTCGTTTTTGTCATACCACCAACGTGACATGCACCACAAGTAGCATTAAATAAACGTTTTCCACGTTTTACTTGCTCAGGTGTTAATACAACAGTATTTCCTGCACCATCAACAACTACAGTTCGTGTTGCTTCATCTAAATCGATAGCAGAAGCAGTTGTAACAAAAATGTTAAAAATACCAAATAAAATTAAAGCGCAAAATTTAGAATATTTTTTAAACATAATTTAAAAACATTATTTATAAAGTTGAAACCAAGAATACAAAAGGTAGTTAAGATTACTTATTTACCTTTTTTTTTAGTTTTGCCATATTTGCGAGTAAGCCACGTAATCGAATATTTTCCCACCCAGCAACTAAAAGCGATGCAATAATTAATACTTGGCTAAATAAAAGAATTGGATCTAATCGCCAGCCGTGAACCATTAAAATACAACTATAAAGTAGCCCGATAGTAGCAAAAAAAATATCTTCATCTCGCGCCACTTCTGGCTTAACGACTCGAAGAAAATATAGTAATATTACTCCAAATCCTAAAATTAAACCTAATAAAATATTTGGACCAAAACCAATGTTTATCATAAGTAATTCTTTAAAGATTTTAATTAACTATAAATCCTTAAATTTATAATTTAAATTAAGAGCGTACTACACGATCACTTTTACTAATGATAACTAAAGCAATTCCAATTGCAGATACTACAACGCCGCCTGCAACTAAACTAGAGATAAAATTTGATAATGAAGCTGTCATTTCTAATTCCGTTTTTTTAAATTAAAAATAGTAAGATTAACTACAATATTAATTGTATCAGCTTTTCGAAAAAAAACATAATTAATATTTGTGTCAAACTAGTTTATAGCTTTTATTATAATAAAATTTATTCTGAAATTAATAATTAATAATAAAAAAAAATTATTAATATTTTTAACATTATATGTTTTAAATATTAAAGGTATAGCATTAATACAAATAATTAATTCAATCTTTATGCTGCTATCTTACGATCCTGACAAAATAAGTTGTTTTAAAATTTTATTAAAAACTACACCCAACATATATAATACTAAATTTATATAAAATAAGCAACTACTAATTAAAAATAAATATAAAGATTGTTATTTTATATTAAATATATTATAATAAATACTAAGCCCGGATAGCTCAGTTGGTAGAGCAGTGGATTGAAGATCCTCGTGTCACCAGTTCGAATCTGGTTCTGGGCATTTATTCTAAGTTTTCAGCGTTTAAAAACTTTGTTCGTTTTGAATCGAATTTTAAATCAACGGTTCCAACAGGCCCATTACGTTGTTTCGCGATAATTAATTCGACATTATCATAATTTAAATTATTTTCAGAACTATCTGCAGAAGTATAATAACTTTCCCGGTATAACATTAATACTAAATCAGCATCTTGTTCAATAGAACCACTTTCTCGCAAATCTGATAAAATCGGACGTTTATTAATGCGACTTTCAACATTTCGGCTTAATTGAGATAAAGCAATAATTGGAACATTAAATTCTTTTGCAATATTTTTTAAAGAACGGGTTATTTGGGATAATTCTTGTGCTCGGTTATCCGTTTTAAATTTTGTATTTTGCATTAACTGTAAATAATCAATAATAATTAAACCTACTTGGTTTTGTTCAAAAATTATTTTTTTAATTTTTGATTTAATATCTTGAATTGAAGGGTTTGGTGTATCATCAATAAAAAATGGTAAAGAAGATAAATTTTTAATTGTTGTATTTAATTTTACCCAGTCTTCTTTGTAAATATTACCTGTTTTTAAACGTAAACTTGTTATATCAGTTTCGTTTGTTAATAACCGATATGTTAATTGTTCTTTTGACATTTCTAAACTCAAAAATAGAACAGGTATTTTTAAATTTTTAATAATATTTAGAGCTATATTTAAAGATAATGCTGTTTTTCCCATTGAAGGACGACCTGCAATAATAATTAAATCTGATTTTTGAAAACCTTGAGTAAAAGAATCTAAATCAAAAAAACCGGATGAAATTCCAGATAATGATGGGTTTAAAGACTTTTCTTTTAATTCTAGAAAAACTTGTGAAAATAATTCTGCACTACTTGCTACTTTTTGCATTTTAATCTCAGTTGTAAGGTTAAAAACATCTGCTTCTAAATTTAATAGTATTGATTCTAATGGGATATTTGTAACATAAGCAGAATTAATTATTTCATAACCCAATTTAATTATTGATCGGCGTAAAAATTTATCATGAATTAGTTTAATATACTCTTCTAAATATAATAAATTTGGTACATAGTTAATTAATTCTATTAATACTTGAGTACCTCCGATATTATCTAGTTGACCATTATCTTGAAGAAACGTACTTAAAGTAATAACGTCAATCGAACGTTTATTATTATACATTTCAATAATAGCTTTATACAATTCTTGATGATTTTTAAAATAAAAGGTTTCAACTTTAACACTACGTAATGTAATTTCAATTGCTTCAGAACTAACTAATAAGCTACTTAAAATAATTTTTTCAGCTAAAAAATTATGAGGTAAATATTTTTCAATGGTTAAAAGTCCTAAGTTGTTAGTAGAATTTTGCATAATTTGAAAATTTTTAAAAGGTTGTACTAAACAAAATTTAAAATGTTGCTTTTTTACTCTATTATATATAGAATATATATTAAGCGTCCTTAGTTCAGTTGGTAGAACGCTAGTCTCCAAAATTAGATGTCGAGGGTTCAAGTCCTTCAGGGCGCGCTTCTCTTATAAATAAGAGGTTTATGTTTTTTAGATAGAATTTATAATTAAAAAGCAATCCGTAACTAATTTCTATGTATGATGTAATTACATCATAAATTTAAAGAAATTACTTCAGCTTTAAATGAAAACAAAACCTTTATTAAGGTAGTCCAAAAATTCATTCAAATTAATAATTGAATTTATAAAGCGGTAAATTTATATGGCTAAAAAAGTAACAGCATTAATTAAATTAGCTTTACCTGCAGCAAAAGCAACTCCAGCTCCTCCAGTAGGTCCTGCGTTAGGTCAACATGGTGTTAATATTGCAGCATTTTGTAAAGAATATAATGCAAAAACTGGTGATAAAACTGGTCTTATTATTCCAGTAGAAATTTCAGTATACGAAGATAGAAGTTATACTTTTATTCTTAAAACTCCACCAGCATCTGTTTTATTAGCAAATGCTGCAAAAATTAAAAAAGGTTCATCGACACCTAATCGTGTAAATGTCGGTTCAATTACTACCGCTCAATTAGAAGAAATTGCAAGCATTAAATTACCTGATTTAAACACTACAAAAATTGCTAGTGCAATAAAAATTGTTGAAGGGACTGCGCGCAATATGGGTATTTCAATTGCAGACTAACCTAAAACTGATAAATTTATTGGGGAAATTTTATGCGAAAAATATCACGTCGTCATCAAGAAAATCAAACAAAAACAACAAACATTGTTTTTTCTAATGTTGAAGAAGCAATTAAAGTATTAAAAGAAACAGCAACAGCAAAATTTACTGAAACTGCTGAGTTACATGCAAACTTAAATATTGATCCAAAATATGCAGATCAACAATTAAGAACGACAGTAACATTACCTCACGGTGTAGGTAAATCGATTCGAATTGCTGTTTTAACAAATGACAGTAATATCGCTGAAGCCAAAGCTGCTGGTGGTGATATTGTAGGGAATAATGAATTAATTGAACAAATTAGTCAAGGTAATCTTGATTTTGATTTATTAATTGCTACCCCAGATATGATGCCAAAACTAGCTAAATTAGGCCGAGTTTTAGGACCAAAAGGATTAATGCCTTCTCCAAAATCTGGTACTGTTACTACAACATTAACAGAAACTTTATCTGATTTTAAAAAAGGTAAATTTGAATATAAAGCAGATAAAACTGGTGTTGTTCACGTAAGTTTTGGTAAATCAGATTTTACTCAAGTGCAGTTAGTTGAAAATTTAACAGCATTATATGAATCAATTGAACTAAACCGTCCATCAGGTGTTAAAGGTAAATATTTCAAAAATATATTTATCTGTACAAGTATGGGACCTTCAATTCAGTTAGATGTAAATATTTTTAGTACATAAAAATATTTTTAGTTTAACAACTACTTAATTATTAAAAAAATTTAAATTATATTATGTCAGAAAAAATCACTCAAATCGTTGAAGAATTAAAAACATTAACATTATTAGAAGCATCTGAATTAGTAAGCCAAATCGAAGAAACATTTGGTGTTGATGCTTCAGCTGCTGTAGGTGGTGCTGTTGTAATGGCTGGTGGTGCTGCTGCTGAAGAAGTAGAAGAAAAAACAGAATTTAACGTAATGTTAGACGAAGTTCCTGCCGATAAGAAAATTGCTGTGTTAAAAGTTGTTCGTGGTTTAACAGGCTTAGGTTTAAAAGAAGCAAAAACATTAGTAGAATCGGCTCCAAAACAAGTATTAGAAGCTGTTGCTAAAGATGCTGCTGAAGATGCGAAAAAGCAAATGGAAGCTGCTGGTGGTAAAGTATCATTAACATAAAGTAAACGTTTAAATTCTAATAATGATTTAATTATTAGAATTTAAAATAATATTTAATATTTAACTAAATTTTTTAATACCCTAGGATTTTAAAAATCTAAAATAAGAATTAACTTATCTTTATATATCTCACTTCAATGTAACATACAATTTTTTAATTTAAATAATAAATAATAATATAATCGAATAAAAAATAATACCTAAGTCTTCTCTTAATTAAAACGGACTTAAGTATTATTAATATTATTTATTCGAATTTCTTACCACGGTTATACTGTAAATAAGCAGCAACAAATAAACCAAAAGCACTTACAGTGATCATTCCTAAAACGATTCCAGATAATAAAGGTTCTACCATTTATTTTTAATTTTTAATATTGTAAATTTATGATATAGTATTATTATATATCTGTAATTATTTCAACTCTTGAATTAAACTTTTAAAGTCTAGTCAATCAAAAATAATTAAAAATAATAATTTTTTAGTGTATTTTTATTTATCTGAATCCAATGGCTGCTTGCCAAACGAATGCTAATAATAAAAAGAAAACAGGAACAATTGGTAAAACATCAACAATTGGACTGAATGCTACGTATGCTTCAGGTAATCGAGCTAATAATAAACTTTCCATAATTAAAACCTCTAGATAGATGTATAAAATGTTAAATATATTAAATTTAATATTATTAATTCTACTATAAAAATACCGAAAAGTTTGATTTATCTTAAGGATATTTTTTTAATTCTATGATATTTTCATATACAATTAATATTAATAAGTCTTAGTACTAATTTTGTGCTAGCAGTAAAATTTAAAGAATCAAATTTATTATGGCAGCAGCTTTTTTACCGTCAATTTTAGTTCCAATTGTTGGATTAATCTTTCCTGCATTTAGTATGGCATTATTCTTTTTATATATTCAAACAGATGACATTGCCTAAATACTTTAGTTTTCAAACAAATTATTTCTAATTTCATAATTTGTTTGAAAATATTTAAATTGGAACCCTAATTATTTATTTTTTAAAATGAAACATGTACTCTAAATATTAAGTAGTTTTTACTTAAATGAAAGAGGGTTTTTACTAATATTCAAATTTATTATTAAATTAGTGTATAATTAAAAGTATAAGTTGATAAGACGAAAGTAAAAATTAGAATTAAAGTTTACTTAAAAAATAATTTTATTTAAGGATTAAAAAATATGACCATTGCTATTGGACAAAACCAAGAACGTGGTTTATTTGATCTAGTTGATGATTGGCTAAAAAAAGATAGATTTGTCTTTGTAGGCTGGTCAGGTTTATTATTATTCCCCACTGCGTATTTAGCTACAGGTGGTTGGATGACAGGTACTACGTTTGTAACTTCTTGGTACACACATGGTTTAGCAACTTCATATCTTGAAGGTTGTAATTTCTTAACGGCTGCAGTATCAACTCCAGCTAATAGTATGGGTCACTCATTATTATTATTATGGGGTCCAGAAGCACAAGGTGATTTCACTCGTTGGTGTCAAATTGGTGGCTTATGGGCATTTATTGCGTTACACGGTGCATTCGGTTTAATCGGATTCTGTTTACGTCAATTTGAAATTGCTCGTTTAGTAGGTATTCGACCTTACAATGCGATTGCATTCTCAGGTCCTATTGCTGTGTTCTTATCAGTATTCTTATTATACCCATTAGGTCAAGCTAGTTGGTTCTTTGCTCCTAGTTTCGGTGTTGCTGCAATTTTCCGATTCTTATTATTCTTGCAAGGTTTCCACAACTGGACTTTAAACCCATTCCATATGATGGGTGTTGCTGGTATTTTAGGTGGTGCGTTATTATGTGCGATTCACGGTGCTACTGTAGAAAACACATTATTTGAAGATGGTGATGCTGCAAACACATTCCGTGCGTTTACACCAACACAATCTG
>Ga0209555_10000744_pt1 | contig 26830 bp, 23 predicted proteins | sample SaaInl85LU_5_DNA_FD_184643 | JGI IMG/M metagenome (GOLD analysis project Ga0209555, IMG submission 184643) | Marine microbial communities from expanding oxygen minimum zones in the Saanich Inlet - ESP_85LU_5_DNA (SPAdes) (version 2) | ecosystem: Environmental > Aquatic > Marine > Intertidal... | reverse complement strand
GAAAACATTGAATAAATGGTATAGCGAAGGACATATTATTACTTTCTTTACTTCAAGAGTTGAAGAACACAGAGAAGTGACAGAAAAGTGGTTAAATGAAAATGGCTTTAAATACCACGGCTTACTTATGGGTAAACCAAGAGGAGGAAATTATCATTGGATAGACAATCATTTGGTCCGTGCCACAAGGTTTGACGGAAAGTTTACAGATTTAATCGAGAAAAAAGTAACTATTCAAGTATTTGAAAAATAAGATATGAGTCAATTAACAGTACCAACAATGGCTGAACTTATGGCCAAAGGAGAAAAAGCAGACGTTCTTTTTTGGGTAGGTTGTGCTGGAAGTTTTGATGACAGAGCAAAAAAAATAACCAAAGCTTTTGTAAAATTATTAAATAAAGCAAACGTGAAATTTGCAGTATTGGGTACTGAAGAAAGTTGCAGCGGTGACCCAGCAAGACGTTCTGGAAACGAGTTTCTGTTTCAAATGCAAGCCTTGAGTAATATTGAAGTCATGAATGCTTATGAGGTGCAAAAAGTCGTTACTGCTTGCCCACATTGTTTTAACACCCTTAAAAATGAATACCCAGAACTTGGTGGTAAATACGATGTTGTACATCATACTCAATTACTCAAAGAGTTATTAGATCAAGGGAAGCTGACCATTGAAGGTGGTTCATTTAGTGGTAAAAAAATTACATTTCATGACCCTTGCTATTTAGGAAGAGCCAATGATGTGTATGAGGCACCAAGAGAATTAATACAAAAACTTGATGCTGAATTAGTAGAAATGAAGCGATGTAAGGCAAAAGGCTTATGTTGTGGCGCTGGTGGTGCTCAGATGTTTAAAGAACCTGAAAAGGGCAATAAAGACATAAATATTGAGCGAACTGAAGATGCATTGGAAGTAAAACCAAACTATATCGCTACTGGCTGTCCGTTCTGTAATACCATGATGACAGACGGTGTGAAAAACAAAGAGAAAGAGGGCGATATTCAAGTCTTAGATATTGCTGAAATGATTGCTCAAGCTCAAGATTTATAGAATGTACATAGCTTATTCAGAAGTCGATAAAAATGCACGAATTTGGATATATCAATCCGATAGGAAACTGAATGCCGAAGAAAAAGAAGATATTACTTCTCAACTTACTGATTTATGCAATAGTTGGAATGCACATGGAGATCCTTTAGCCTGTTCGTTTCAGATTCACGATTGGTTTATCTGTTTATTTGTTGACGAAAGCAAATCAAATGCCAGTGGCTGTTCCATTGACAGTTCAGTAGCCGTCATTAAGTCAATTGCTAGTCAATACAACTTAGATTTTTTTAATAGACTAAATATTGCTTATTTGGAAGGTGATAAAACGAAAGTATTACCATTAAATGAATTTAAATCACGAATAAGCTCAGATATGTTAGTTTATAATAACTTAGTAAATACAAAAGCCGAATACGAGAGCAATTGGATACATCCCATAAAAGATTCGTGGTTAGCAAAATTTTTGAAAAGTTAATTGTCCCAAATATCTTCTTTAGTAGAAACACGTTCATTAAAGCGGTCTTCAAAGCCGTTAAGCCTCTTCCATTCGTTTGGAAGTTCTTCAATAGGGTAAATTATAGAATTAGGTAATGTTTGAAAGGAAATTCTATTGATGGTTTTTTCACTAATTCCTATGTTCATTTGGCTACAACTAATGGTATTAATCCCCGTTATTTTATCTTCTTCATCTTTAATAACATAAACGGTCTGTCCATTGCCTTTGACATTTATTTTATAAAGTTCATTTCGTTTAAAGAAACCCGTCATATTTTTTCCTTTAATCTGATTGTATAACTCAAGACTATCTTTAGAGATGATGAAGGCATTTTTTAGCATTTCTAACTGCTCAATAGCATTCTCTTTTAGGTATAAAATAATATGCTCACTACTAAGCTGATAATCGTCTGACCATAAAATAGGATTTCTGAAGAGTTGTATAGTAGAATCTCTCATGAAATAAATAAGTTCTTCGGCTTTTCCTTGTAAATTTTCACTGTAAAAATTAGCCATTGTAAAGGCTTTTATTTGTTGATAGTTCAAGCTATCAAGGTTTGCCACAATAGTATCAGAGTGAAGAAATAGGGTGTCTTCTTCAAAGTCAGCAACGAGCAGTGGTGTTTCGGTTATAATTGAACTATCAAGATTTTCAAAATATTCTGCTTTGTTTCCATAAATGGAATAATCGTTCAAAGTATCTTGAATTTGGATATTATTAATGGCAAGTCCATAGCCTTTATTTCTGTCGTAATAGAGGCTGTCTCCAGAGAGTTTTTGATTATCGCTCCACATATAGGCATTATTACTAAATTGTGAGCGATCGGTTAGGGTATTATACCAACCGTTTTCACAATATATTAGGTTGTTATCAGATGTAATTCTTGTAGGCCCAAAGAAATAGGCTATTTCACTTTCGGTATTAAAATGAAGTGTATCACAAGTAATGAGATAGCTAGGATTGGTAAGGGTAACATTATCTTTAAAGATTAAAAAATTGCTTTCCGATATATAATCGCCTTTATCACTCATTAAAATATTATCGCGATTAGTGATTTTTGCCCTGGAGTAATAGGAGGCTATATTGGTTTCTAAGTAATAATGAATTTCATCGGTAAGGAGCTTCATTGTTTTGTCTTTTAAAACAATATCGTCTTTTACAATAGCTTTTTGCTTAGCACCGTCATAATTTAGCTTTTTACCGTAAAGGTGAAGTGTATCCCCTTGATTAATGTGGATATTCCCAAAGGCCTCAAATCGATTTTCTTTAAAATAATACCATGCACTATCGCAGTTCATAATAGCGCCATTGTGGTTAAAGATTACATTTCCAACTAATCGTCTTATATCAGGGTAGCTTTGTTGGTCAAAGTAGGTGTAGTCTGCATTAATTATTTCAAGCCGAGTCCTTTCTTGAGCAAATACAACATTTACTAGAATCATTAGAAATGTTATATTTCTTATTAAGGTCAATGGTATTATCTATTTAAAGTTTGTGTTCTATCTGGTCCAACAGATACAATAACAATCGGTGTTTCTAATTCTTTTTCTAGAAAATCAATATAATCATGCAGAGCTTGGGGAGCATCTGATAGGGTATTCAGTCCAGTTAAATCTTCTGACCAAGCCTGTACTTCTTTATAAACTGGCTTAATTGTATCTTCAGATGCATCAAATGGTAAATAGTCAATCAATTCTCCATTGTATTCGTAATGGGTACAAACCTTAATGGATTCTAAGTTACTAAGTACATCTGCCTTCATCATCATTAATTTAGTAACGCCATTGATGGCAATTGCGTATTTCAAAGCTGGTAAATCAATCCATCCACATCTTCTTTTTCTTCCTGTTGTTGCTCCAAACTCATTACCTACTTTACCAATAAACTCGCCTACTTCATCGAATAATTCAGTAGGGAAGGGGCCACTTCCAACTCTAGTGCAATAAGCTTTAAAAATACCGTATACGTCTTTAATTTTGTTGGGAGCAATTCCTAATCCAGTGCAGGCTCCGGCAGAAATAGTATTTGAAGAAGTTACAAAGGGATAAGATCCGAAATCAATATCGAGTAGAGTGCCTTGAGCACCTTCGGCTAATATTTTTTTACCGTCTTTTTGGGATTTATGGAGGTAGTGTTCGCTATCAATATGTTGGAAAGATTTTAAGGTTTCAATGCCTTCAAACCATTCCTCTTCAAGCTTCTTTAGGTCAAAATCCATGAAGTCATCGTTCAATAAACGACTGTGCTTTTCAACGAGTTTATCGTAGCTATTTTTAAAGTTTTCTGAAGAAATGTCACCAACTCTTAAACCGTTTCGTCCTGTTTTGTCCATGTAAGTAGGACCTATTCCTTTTAGGGTAGATCCAATTTTACTTTTACCTTTTGATTTTTCTGATGCTGCATCTAAAATTTTGTGTGTCGGTAAAATAAGATGCGCTTTTTTAGAAATAAGTAATTTTGAAACTAAATCGATATTCATTTCATTTAGAGCATCAATCTCTTTTTTGAAGATAATTGGGTCAATAACTACACCATTTCCTACTATATTGATGGCATTTTCTCTAAAAATTCCTGAAGGTATAGTGTGTAAGACATGCTTAATGCCATCAAATTCTAGAGTATGCCCTGCATTTGGTCCCCCTTGAAAGCGCGCTATTATATCATAATCGTTAGTTAATACATCAACAATTTTACCTTTTCCTTCGTCTCCCCATTGAAGGCCTAACAATACATCTACGGACATTTATTTTTTATTTAGTTGATTGACATTTTTCGCAAACACCATATAAGTTTAGAGAATGGTTATTCACTTCAAATTTTAATAATTCTTGAACGGTATTTTTTATATTTTGAATTCTTGGGTCACAAAACTCAGTTACTGAATTGCAACTCGAACAAATCAGATGGTCATGCTGACCACTGACTAATGATTTTTCATATTGAGATTGGTTTTTTCCAAACTGGTGTTTTCTGACTAATTTACAATCCATTAAAAGTTCAATAGTGTTGTAAAGTGTAGCTCTACTAACTCTGTACTTTTTGTTTTTCATCTTGATATAGAGTGTTTCTATATCAAAGTGTCCTTTATGGTCATAAATTTCTTGCAGTATAGCAAAGCGTTCTGGAGTTTTACGTTGACCGTTTTTCTCAAGATATTGAGTGAAAATTTCTAGAACTGATGATGTCGATACTACTTTAGACATTTTGAGCTAATGTTAAGCGTAAAAATAACTTTTTTTTGAGAAGAAAGATTAGTAATTTATTAACACTTTTTAAAGACGAACTACCGACTCAACCCCTTCAATATTTTCTAATTTGTTAATAAGATTTTCTAGATGGATTTTATTGATAACCAATACTGATATTAGTCCTTCAAAAACACCATCATTGGATTTTATATTTATTGAAGAAATATTTACATTCATTTCGTTTGAAATGAGCTTTGTAATTTTGTTTACTAAGCCTATTTGATCGTAACCACTTACTTTTAAAACCGATGAATACTCTAAATTCTCAATGGTTGCCCATTTAGCAGGAATAATCCTGTAGGCGTATCGTGATTGTAACTGTATTGCATTGGGACAATTAACATTATGCACTTTAATGCCATCATTGATAGTTGTAAATCCAAAGATTTCATCGCCTTGAATTGAAGAACAACATTTAGCAAGTTTATAGTCTAATATTTGTTTATCGTCACCAAATATGATTACTGGATTATTTGTTTGAGTTTTTCTTTTTTCCTTACTACTGTTGTCTTTGTTGTAGATTTTTCTTTTAAGCAATCCATACCATCCTTGGTTTTTGGTGTTTACGTATGAACGAATGTGTTTATTGTTCAAAGCGCCTACACCAAACATATAATACATATCTAGACTATTTTTCAGATTGAAATATTTTAACATTTCATTTTCTGTGTCATGGTCAAGCGTTACCTTAATGTGTCTTAATTTACGTCTAAGAATTTCTTTTCCTTCAGCAGCAATTTTCTTTTTCTCTTCTTTCAGAGAATTTTTTATTTTAGATTTTGCTCTAGAAGTTTTAACAAATGACAGCCAATCTTCTTTAGGAGTTTGCTTATTTGAGGTGATTATTTCAACTTGATCGCCACTTTTTAAAGTATATGAAAAAGGGACTAGTTTACCATTAACTTTTGCACCCAAACATTTACTGCCAACTTCTGTGTGAATTTCATAAGCAAAATCAATTGGAGAAGCATCTTTGGGTAAAGTTTTTAAGTCACCGTTTGGAGTAAAAATGAATATTTCTTCAGAAAATAAATTCATTTTAAAATCGTCAACGAAGTCAATGGCATTTATATTAGGACTTTCAAGAAGTTCTCTGATTCGATTTATCCAATTATCAAGATTAGATTCTTTAGCGCTGTCTTTATATTTCCAGTGAGCGGCAAATCCTTTTTCGGCAATATCGTCCATGCGTTCAGTACGAATTTGCACTTCTACCCATTTTCCATTTGGACCCATTACAGTTGTGTGTAAGGATTCATAACCATTGGCTTTTGGTGTAGATATCCAATCTCTTAAACGGTCTGGGTTAGGCTTATAAAAATCAGTTACAATTGAATAAATTCTCCAACAATCAGATTTTTCATTTTCTTGAGATGAATTAACAATAATTCGTATAGCAAATTTGTCAAAAACTTCTTCGAATTCAACACCTTGTTTCAGCATTTTACTTCGAATAGAAAAAATAGATTTTGGTCGACCCTTTATACTGTAACTAAAACTCTGATTGTTTAACTCCTCTTTAATGGGTTGAATAAACTTATTGATATACCTTATTCGTGCTGCTTTACTTTGCGCTAACTTCTCAGAAATCGCTTTATAAATTTCTGATTTAGTGTACTTTAGGCCTAAATCTTCAAGCTCTGTTTTAATAGCGTAAAGCCCTAGTCTGTGTGCAAGAGGGGCGTATAAGTACAAGGTTTCCGAAGCAATTTTGAGTTGCTTATGCTTAGGCATCGACGAGAGTGTTCGCATATTGTGCAAACGGTCTGCTAGCTTGATAAGAATTACTCTAATATCATCAGAAAGTGTAAGTAACATTTTTCTGAAGTTTTCGGCTTGCATAGACACATTTTGGTCATATACTTCAGAAATTTTTGTAAGTCCATCTATGATACGGGCAACCTTTGAATCAAATAACCTTTCAATATCTTCTAAGGTGTAGTCGGTATCTTCAACAACATCGTGCAATAAAGAACAAATAATAGAGGTGGTGCTGAGGCCTATTTCCTTGGCTGCTATTCTAGCGACATCAATCGGATGATAAATATAAGGTTCACCGGATTTTCTACGCATATCTTTATGAGCTTCTACAGCTATGTTGAATGCTTTGCGTATAAGTTTTCTTTCTTCTAAAGAGGTTTTGTCACGACAGTCGCGTAGTAATCCTCTATATCTATTAAGGATTTCCTTTCTTTCTTTATCTACGTTTATCGACTGCACTCTTAGACAAATTTAAATGTTAATAGCAGGGAGAACTTTTGTTCTTACTTCATCAAACCCAATTCTGACACCATCTTTTTCACAATGGGCTTTCATAACAACAGTATCGCCATCATTTATAAACTTTCGTTCACTGCCATCAGGCATTGCTATAGGCTTAGTTCCTTTCCAAGATAATTCTAGCATTGAGCCGTATGCACTTTCATCATTTCCAGAAATAGTTCCTGATGCCATCATATCTCCAGCATGAATATCACATCCATTTATAGTGTGGTGTGCTAATTGCTGATTCATATTCCAATACATGTATTTATAATTGGATTTTGAGACGGTTTGAGGCTCAAAGTTATCAGAGCCAATTTGAACTTCTAAATTAATATCTATGTTTTTATTACCTGAAAATTTTAGGTAGGGTAGTACTTCGGGCTCTTGTTGTTCTCCTTCACATCTAAACGGCTCTAAGGCATCAAGAGTAACTATCCAAGGAGAAATCGAAGAGGCAAAGTTTTTCGCTAAAAATGGCCCTAATGGCACGTATTCCCATTTTTGAATATCACGAGCAGACCAATCGTTAAAAATGACCATACCAAAAATATAATCTTCAGTTTCTGAAATATCAATGTGTTGGCCAAGAGCTTTGCCTTCGCCAGTAATAAATGCCATTTCAAGTTCAAAATCTAATAATTTGCAAGGTCCAAAAACAGGACTAGTTGCATCAACAGGCATTTGTTGTCCTTTTGGCCTATAAATATCTTGCCCTGAAAGAATTATTGATGATGCTCGTCCATGGTATCCAACTGGTATATGCAGCCAATTTGGTAAAAGGGCATTATCTGGATCTCTAAACATACAGCCTACATTATAGGCGTGTTGTCTGGAGGAATAGAAGTCTGTATAATCTCCTACTTTAACGGGCATTTGCATGCTTACATCGTCTAAATCATGAAGCGCATCAGCTAATATAGATTTATAGTTTTCATCTTGAAAAATAATAGAAAGCTGATTTCTTACAGCTCTCCAAGTCGTTTTATTCTTTTTCAAAAATGGATTTAAAACATCGCTATTGAATAGATTTTCATTAAGGATGCCGTTGAATAAATCAAGTTCAAATACTTTTGACAAGTTTATGACGGTATTTCCTATTCGACTAACAGCAACATTAGTGCCATTAATATTTGCTATTCCAAAAGGAATATTCTGAATAGGAAAATCACTTCCAGCTGGAACTGAAATCCATGTTTTTAAAAGAGGGTTATTGGCTTCAATCATTGTTTTAAAATTTATATCAAAGCAAAGATATATAAACAAATCAAACCATTTATGAACTTTTCAAAAAGCTACTAACTATATTTGCAGGGTGAAATATTTAATCGTCTTCATATTTTCAATACAGTTGTGTTTTGGACAAAAAGCCGATAGTACTAAAGCATTTCGTTATGCGCTTGGTGCTGAGATTGTTATGTATTCTACAACTATGTATGCTTTAAATGATTTGTGGTATAAAGATTATCCCAGAAGTAGTTTTCATTGGTACAATGATAATGCCAATTGGTTACAAATGGATAAAATTGGACACGCCACAACAGCATATTCTGTAGGTTTACAAGGTAGAGACCTAATGTTATGGGTTGGTGTTCCTGAGAAAAAAGCTTTATGGTTTGGTGGGCTTTACGGTTCATTTTTCTTGACTACTATTGAAATACTCGACGGTTTTTCAGAAGAATGGGGCGCTTCATGGGGAGATTTAATAGCAAACACATCTGGAACAGCTCTTTTTATTGGTCAAGAGTTATTATTTAAGGAGCAAAAAGTTCAACTGAAATATTCTTTTGCACCGACTGATTATGCAAAACAAAACCCCGATTTATTGGGTCAAAATTTTCTTCAACAATCAATCAAGGATTACAACGGCCAAGTGTATTGGTTGTCTTTTAATATAAATAGTATCAAAAAGACAAAACTTCCAGATTGGATAAATTTCGCTATTGGATATGGTGCTGACGGAATGCTTAACGGAAATCCTAATGAAGAAGATTCAAAAAGGGAATATTATATGAGTTTTGATATTGATTTGAGAAAAATAAAAACAAATTCATCTTTTCTAGATAAGACTCTAAAAATATTGAGTTTTGTTAAAGTGCCAATGCCTGCTTTGAAATTATCTGATAATAAAGTTGAATTTTACCCAATTCATTATGGACAATAGTATTATAGTGGGTGATACAGTTGACTTCCTTGACACGAATGGAGGAGGGGAAGTATTATCAATTAATGACAGTATAGCTAAAGTTCTTACAAAAGACGGTTTCGAAGAAGAACACAGAATTGATAAATTGGTAAAAGTTAATCACGCTTTAAACAAAACTTTAAAGTCTTCTTATATACCGAGTGGGTTTAAGAAAACCAGTAAAAAACTAGAAAAGGATTCTATTTTTAAATCAAAAACTAAATTGGTTTGGGAAATAGATATTCATATTGAAAATCTAATCGAAAATTATTATCACCTGAGTAATTATCAAATAGTAAATTATCAGTTGGATAGATGTGAAGAAATACTTCACAAAGCTCTCCAGTCCAAGATTCATAAACTTGTAATTATTCATGGAAAGGGGCAAGGTGTGTTAAGAAAAGAAGTACATCACTTGCTTTATTCTTTCAGATTAGATTTTAAAGATTCAGATTATTTGAAATATTCTGGCGGGGCAACCGATGTGTTTTTTAGATAAAAAAAGGGTCAACCTTAGTCGACCCTTTAAGTTATGATTTCTTCAAAATTTAATTATTTATCAATCTAAATTCTGTTCGTCTATTTACTGAATGTTCACGTTCTGTACATGAAACACCATCAGAACATCTATTTTTAAGTCTTTTTTCTCCATAGCCGTTAGCTACCAAAAGACTTGAGTTCGTTCCTCTTTCTTGTAAATAATTAACTACTGCTTGTGCTCTTCGCTCGGAAAGTAATTGATTTGATTCATCACTACCTCTTGAATCTGTATGAGAAGTGATTTCGAGTTTAGCCGTTGGATTATTTGATAAAATAGGAAGTAATTTAGTATCAATAATATTTTTTGCTTCTGCTGTTAGAGTATAGCTATTTAAATTCCAATTTATTGGTAATACTTGATACTCTACAAGATTACAATCTACTTCTTTCCAACTAGTCAAACCACCTTTTTTTGATAAAACCTCTCTAGTAATTGTAACAAATTCAGCTGGGATTATTTCCTCTATTGTTTTTGCACCTTCAACTTTTACTGTTCTTGTAACTGTAGCATATTCAGCAGGAATAATTTCTTCAATTACTCTTGCTGGCTCTGTTATGACTTTACGTGTATAAGAAGATTTTTGTTCAGTAATAGGGGTCTTTTGAGTAGTGGCATTTCGATTTAACCTTTTAGTACTTATAGTTTTGTATTCTGCAGGATACCCTTTATAACACCAAACTTTGCAATCATCCGGATTATCAGATTCACAATCTGGGTTTGAATCGCCCATTTCCCATTGAGCGTATTTTGGTTTAATCTCAATTGTTTCAGAATCATCGTTAAAGGTTGCAGGATTTACTTTAAGTGAGTATGCCCCATCTTTTTTAATGTAATCAACGGTTTCTTTACCCCATTTAGCAGGTATCACTTTTAGTTTTTTCTCCTCTGATTTAATGAGTACTTTTTCTGTTCTTTTTTCAAATTTTGCAGGGACAGTTTTGATGATTTTATAGGATGGTTTAATCTGGACTTTTACCTCCTCATTAACGTAAACATCAGGAGTTGTACACCTTACGTAACATTTTCCTGCTTCTGGGTTTGTTGGTAAATCTTGTGAGAAAGAATTAATAGCAAATAGAGCTAATAATCCTAAAAATAGAATCTTTTTCATGCTTTAAGTGAGTTAGTTAATAAAAGTCAAATATAGAATAACTTTTTAAGTTACTTTATTTTTTTGACTCATTAATGATTAACTCGGATAATTGTTCAAGACCAATGTTTCCTTTTATAGCATTTACTAGAATATTTTTGTCTTTGTCTAGCAAATAAACCTTTGGTGTGCCGTTTATGTCATAAAGTTGTTTGATATATGGAAATGGCGTAACATAAAGGTCATTTTCTCTGTTATATTCACCGTCAACAAATGTCTTGAATTCGGCTACATTTATCCAATCTCCAATGTCATAGGTATTTATGAAATTCACCCATTTTTCACGGTCTAATTCTACCGATACTGCCATAACTGAAATGCTTATGCCATCTTTCAACCATTCATCATAATTTTGTTTTATAACAGGTATTTCTTTTTTACAGTGTCCACAATCAGGGTCGTAAAAAATAACCATTGTTAAATCAGTCGTAAGCTTATGTAAGTTATGTATTACATTTGAGGAATCTCTAAGTATCAGATTTGGCGCCTTAGAGCCTATCATTAATGGCTCAATTGTTTCAGCTCGCTCAATTATTTTAAACATTTGCACTTCATCGATCCAATCAACTTCATTTGTTGCGTAATGTTTTTTAACTAGATGAACGAAAACCTTTTCTAACCCCATTATTTTGGAACGCTCATAGGTGGAGGTTAGATAAGATACTAAGTACCTAAAAACTTTAGGGTTTGCTCTTGATTTTTCTATTAAATAGTCGCAAGAAACAATTAAAGAGTCTGGTGTTTTTGCTGTAAGGTTTTGTAAATACGTATTGATTTTAGTGTGGAAAACGGGTGTTCTTAACATGCGTTCATCAGAAAAATCTAGGTTATCAAAAAAATGAGATTTATAATACCTAAATTGAAAGGTGCTATCAACTACACCATCACTACCAACTGGATTGTCAGGAATGTCAATTTCTTTACTTGCAAGTAGTATTTTGGCGAAAAGTAAGTCTGGGTTATTAGTCGTGAATTCTTCTTGAAAACGCATTACCGTTTCACCCATTTCTTTAATCTGCTGATCAATACTATTTTTTTCACTGTCAGGAGCGGATTCTTTTTTATTCTGAAGAGTTTTTAATGCATTTTGCTTTTCAGAAATGAATTGCATGTATCCATAAAATTTTTCGTTTTCAGTTGAGTTATTAAATCTCATACCGCCAATAAGATTATCTTTTGATGTAGAAAATGAAAAGTTATCTTCAGTAATCACTACCTCGAAATAATTCCCATCGGGAAGAACGACCATATACATACCATGATCCAATGCTTCCTCTCCTTCGAAAACGAATTTACCATTTGAATCGATTTCAGCCGTGTCCCTAGCGTATTGTTTATCTCCATAGTAGTAGGCCAACATGCACGTAGAATCATTTAAACCGGCAACTTGACCTTCGTAACGGTACCCTTGTGAAAAGGCACTATTAAATGTAAACAAAGCTACAAGCAGTAAAAAAGTGTTTTTTATCATAGGTGCAAAAATAATAGTTAAATCATAAAACTTAAACGAACATTTAATAAATCTATTTTTTCTTTTTGTTATTTTTTTTAAGATAAGCGTCAATTGAAACTGCTCCAATAATTAGTACTCCTCCAATATAAAATGATAAGTTCATGTTTTCTGATTCTCCAAAGATTAGAAGCGCAAGAAGAACACTATATAAAGGTTCTAAATTCACAGCCATAATTACATTGTATGGAGATAAAAATTTCATTACTTCAACACTAACTACAAATGCAAAACTTGTACAAATTCCACCAAGTAGTATTAAATACATTATGTCTTTTAAGCTTACATTAAGTTCATTGAAATTGAAATCTTGAGAAAACAGTAAATAAATGGAAATCATTAAAAATCCGCCTAACATTTCAATAAGTGTTATTTTTTCAGCGCTTACTTTGTTTACATACATAGCATTAAATATTGTAAATAATGTTGCTAAAAAAGCTGCAATTATTCCGTAAACAAATCCAAGCACATAAGTAAAGTCTGCCTTTAATGCTAAAGAAATTGCAAACAGAACTACGATACTTAGTATAAGTTCTCTTGCCTCAATTTTTCTCTTTAGAATTAACGGTTCAAGAAATGTAGAGAAAAGAGAGGAAGTTCCCATACACACTACTGCAACAGATACATTTGAAACTTTGATGCTTTCAAAGAAAAATAGCCAATGCGCTGCCACAACAAAACCTATACCAAGTAATTGAACAAAATTTTTCCTTGAAATTTCAAAATTTGATTTAACACATATATAGAGCAATAGAAAAACAAATGCAATAAGCATTCTATACCACACCAATACGGTTGAGCCACTATCAATCAATTTACCTAATATACCCGTAAAGCCAAGAAGTATGACAATCAAGTGCATGGATAATAAACTGTTTTTATGAATGAAATCCCTCAATTTTTTTCTAATTTTATCATGCAAATCAAACCGTTTGTTTTTAATAATACAAGTTAAATTATAATGATAGCATTAGTTTCCCCAGCAAAATCACTTGATTTTAATAATTCATCACCAACTTCTACGTTCAGCGAGCCTAATTTTTTGGATAAAAGTCAAGAGTTAGTGAATGTTTTAAAAACGTATTCACCGTCTCAAATTTCTAAACTCATGAAAATTAGTTTGGACTTAGGCACATTAAATTGCGATAGGTATCAAGAATGGGGTAGACCTTTTAATTTAGATAATGCTAAACAATCGATTTTTGCATTTACAGGTGATGTTTATAAAGGCTTGGATGCCAATTCTATGACTGAAAAGAATTTAGACTTTTGTCAAAAACACTTTAGAATATTGTCTGGATTGTATGGAATGCTTAAACCTCTCGACCTAATACAAGCTTACAGACTTGAAATGGGTACTAAAACGCAATTTAACAACGCTCATGACAATTTATATTCATTTTGGAAAGAAACCCTAACTAATAGTCTTAACGACGAATTAAAGGCTAGTAACTCAAGTTATGTGTTAAATTTAGCATCCAATGAATATTCAAAAGCTATAAATTTTAAGAACGTTGAGGCTGAAGTCATTTCGCCAGTTTTTAAAGACTGGAAGAATGGCGAATATAAAATCATTAGCTTTTATGCCAAAAAGGCTAGGGGATTAATGGGGCGATTTTTCATTAATAATGAGATTATGAAGCCAGAATTACTTAAAGGTTTTGATTATGAAGGTTATTCATATAATCATGAGTTATCCAACGATCAACCTTTCACTTTTACACGGAAATTGTAACAGAATTCTCTTTTTTAATCATGAAGACTGCCTACTATTTGGTCGTAAACTGTACTATTTTCCACAAAGAATTATGTTAATAACTTTTTTTCGAGGTGTTTTCTTTGAAAAAATTATATTTCTCTCTAGCAGCTTTTATTTGTTGAATTTCGCACTTCAACAGATGGTAAAACATCATCAGTTGAAGTTGGAGTTAAATTTATTTAGGAAAATCAAACATTATTATATAATGCTGATTATCTGATATTTACAAGATTTATTAAACGATAAAATGAACACTTTTATTTTTAAATATTAATTTTCTAAAATCATTTATAACATGATTGATTGCTTCTTTCGTAATGAGGTAAAATAGACGCAATGATTTAATATCAATAGCTTAAAAATTAATTGTCAATAATTATTATTGTTTTTTTCTCTTAAAAAAAGATTGACGATTGTATTTTTTTATAAATTGAACTCGATAAAAGAAACATATTAATTAATTAAAATTTTATAATTATGGCATTTTCGCACACTAATAGTAAAGGTCAAACTTATTACTTAAACTCTAAAGATGTAACTTTAAAGTCAACAGGAAGAGTTCAAACAATTTATTATTTCTCTAAAGATGAGCGTAGCACTGGCTTGGACGCTGTTCCTGCAGGAAAAACGGTTGTTGAAAACCCTAAAACTGGTCTTCCTTTCTTAAAGAAGGCATAGTTTATACTATAACTAGAATAAATAAAAGCCTCTTCAATCGAAGGGGCTTTTTTTATTTAATAGCTTTTATAATACTCTAGAACTAAAAAAGGTTAGTTTTGCAGCCTCATTAATCAACCTTTTAACATTTTGAAAAGTTTCTCAGAATTAGGGCTTTCTAAATCATTAATGCAAGTTCTTCCTGAACTTGGTTTTGAAACCCCTTCCCCTATACAAGAACAAGCAATACCTTTATTAATAGATAAGCCAAAAGACTTTATTGGATTGGCACAAACCGGAACTGGTAAAACAGCTGCTTTTGGTTTACCCTTACTAGATTGGGTAAATTCCGATGAGAGAACTACACAAGCGTTAATACTTTCTCCTACAAGAGAATTGGGTCAACAAATATCAGGTCAGCTTGAAATATTTGCTAAATACATGCCCAACATTCAGATTCAGTGTGTGTATGGTGGTGCTTCCATTGTGGTGCAAATGAAAGATATTAAACGAAAAACCCCTCAAATAGTTATTGCCACACCTGGTCGATTACTCGATTTAATGCGAAGAAAAGTCTTGGATTTATCCAGTGTTAAATTTGTAGTGCTAGATGAAGCGGATGAAATGCTTAACATGGGTTTTAAAGAAGACTTAGACGATATTCTTGCATATACTGGAGACTCAAAAAACACCTGGTTGTTCTCCGCAACAATGCCTAAAGAAATTAGAAACATTGTAAAAAATTACATGACAGATCCAGTAGAAGTTAAAGTATCTACTGGTAATCAAGTCAATGAAAATATTGAACATCAATATGCCGTAGTTAAATCTTCAGATAAATTTGAAGGATTAAAACGAGTATTGGATGTTGAAGAAGGTTTTAGAGGGGTAATATTTTGCCGAACGCGAATAAAAACCCAACAGCTTGCAGACGATCTAAACAAAAGTGGCTATCAAGCCGAAGCCTTGCACGGTGAATTATCACAAGCGCAAAGAGACAGAGTAATGAAGCGTTTTAAAAGTCATACGCTTCAAGTATTAGTAGCAACCGATGTAGCTGCTAGAGGAATTGATGTTAATGACTTAACGCACGTTATACATTATGCATTACCAGACGACTCTTCGTACTACACGCACAGAAGTGGACGTACAGCAAGAGCAGGTAAGAAAGGAATATCATTATCTTTATTAACCAATAGAGACATGAGAAAACTTGACAATCTGGAAAAAAGCTTAAAACTTAAAATCAATAAGATAAGTATTCCATCTGTTGAGGATATATTAAATATTCGTTTGACAACTTGGGCTAAACGAATTATGGATTTACCAGTAAAAAAGGATCTTAATGGAAAACTTCTTACTGAAATTCAAATGCTACTTGGCTCTATGAGTTTTGAAGAGCTAGTTGAAAAATTAGTTTCACAGGAAATCCAATCCTTGAACTATACCAATAATCGTAAAAACCTAAATGAAAGCGATAGAGCTTCCAAACGTTCTAGCAAAGATTCTAAGCGTTCTGAAAAGGGTAGAGGCGATAGACGTGACCGTTCGAAGTCTGATTTTGAACGAAAAGACGCTAGAAAAGAAAAAAAGTCATCAAAAAAAGGCACACGTTTCTTTATTAATGTGGGTAAAATGGATGGCGTTAGTAAATCTGATATGGTTGATTTCATTACGGAAACTGCTAAAATTCGTAAATCAGATATAGGCGACATCGATTTGCAAAAGAACTGTAGCTTCTTTGAAGTTGACAGCCGTCACTCTAAAAACATTACTAATAGTTTTAAAGGGATTTACATAGACGGAAGAGAATTAAGAGTTAATAGAGATTCAAAATAAACATATGGAATCAATTCGTAACATAGCAATTATTGCGCATGTTGACCATGGTAAGACTACATTAGTAGATAAGATTATTCAGTCGTGTGAAGTACTGGATAACAGAAAAGAGACTGGAGAACTTATTCTAGATAACAATGATTTAGAAAGAGAAAGGGGAATAACTATTCTTTCAAAAAACGTTTCAGTTACATACAAAGGTGTAAAAATTAATATCATTGATACTCCTGGTCACGCCGATTTTGGTGGTGAGGTAGAGCGAGTATTAAAAATGGCAGATGGTGTACTTTTATTAGTCGATGCTTTCGAAGGACCCATGCCACAAACACGATTTGTTCTAGGAAAAGCCATTGAGCTTGGACTTAAACCTATTGTAGTTGTAAACAAAGTGGATAAAGAAAATTGTACGCCTGACATTGTAAATGAAGCAGTGTTTGAATTAATGTTCAATTTAGACGCCGAAGAAGATCAATTGGATTTCAAAACTATTTATGGCTCATCCAAAATGGGCTGGATGAATACGGATTGGAAAACTCCTAATGACAATATTTTCCCATTGCTCGATGCTATTCTAGAAAACATTCCAGAAGCTCCTTACAATGAAGGTACGCCACAAATGCAAATTACTTCTTTAGATTACTCATCGTTTAAAGGCCGTATTGCAATTGGTAGAGTTTTTAGAGGTGATTTAAGCACGGGTAAAGACTACATGCTTTGTAAAAATGGCGACCAAAAGAAAGTCCGTATTAAAGAATTATTTGTTTTTAGCGGATTGGGTAGGGAGCAGGTAGAAAATGTACGTAGTGGCGATTTATGTGCTATTATTGGCTTAGATGACTTTGAAATTGGAGATACATTGACAGACTTGGAAAATCCTGAAGCCATGACGAGAATAAAAGTTGATGAGCCAACAATGAGTATGTTATTTACCATAAATAATTCTCCATTCTTTGGTAAAGAAGGAAAATTCGTTACATCAAGACACTTGAGAGACAGGCTATACAAAGAGACTGAAAAGAATCTAGCTCTTAAAGTTGAAGCCACAGATACAGAGGATAAATTCAATGTTTTTGGCAGAGGTATACTTCATTTATCTGTGTTAATCGAAACAATGAGACGAGAAGGGTATGAACTTCAAGTGGGCAAACCTCAGGTTATAATTAAAGAAATTGATGGCCAAAAACACGAGCCGTTTGAAACTCTAGTCATTGATGTTCCTGAAAACTTTTCAGGAAAAGCCATAGAGCTTGTAACCCAAAGAAGAGGAGATTTACTAGTGATGGAGCCGAAAGGCGATTTACAGCATTTAGAATTTGATATCCCTTCCAGAGGATTGATAGGCTTACGAAATAACATTTTGACTTCAACATCTGGTGAAGCCGTAATGACACATAGATTCAGAGAATACAAGCCATACAAAGGTGAAATTCCATCAAGACTAAAAGGGTCTTTAATATCTTCGGAACTTGGACCAGCCACATCATTTGCCTTAAATAGATTACAAGATAGAGGACGATTTTTTGTTTCACCTTCTGAAGTAATTTACAAGGGACAAGTAATTGGTGAGCACTCTCGAGAAAATGATTTAGAAGTGAATTTGGTAAAAGGAAAACAGTTGACCAATATGCGTAAATCAGGAACAGATGATGCTATGAAAATAGCACCTAAAATTCAATTCTCTTTAGAAGAAGCAATGGAATATATCGCTGACAATGAATACCTAGAAGTTACGCCAGAAAGCCTGAGAATGAGAAAGATTTAATCTCTCTCGATTAAATAGGCGTTTTATTCTTTATTATCTTTGAAGTATGAGAATAGCAATAATAGGAGGGGGAGCAGCTGGATTCATGGCCGCTATTACAGCAAAAAAATCATCTCCTAATTCAGAAGTGTTGTTATTTGAAAAATCCAATAAACTATTATCTAAAGTAAAGATTTCAGGAGGGGGAAGGTGCAATGTTACCAATGCATGTTTCAGTATCTCTGAATTGTCTAAAAAATACCCAAGAGGTGGCGCTTTTCTCAAAAAATCCTTTTCTCAGTTTTTTACAAAAGACACAGTTGAATGGTTTGAGTCTAAAGGGGTTAAATTGAAAGCCGAAGATGATAACCGAATGTTCCCAATTACAGATAATTCCCAAACAATAATTGATTGCTTACTAAATGAATGCAATAAAGCAGGAGTTGAAATAAATTTACAGAGTTCTATAAATAAAATATCCAAACGTGAAAATACATTTGATTTGGATATAAATACTCAAACGATTGGATTTGACAAGGTTATTATTGCCACTGGAGGAAGCGCAAAAAAGCAAGGATTTGATTGGTTTTCGGACTTACAATTAAGTATTGTTGATCCTGTGCCTTCACTTTTTACGTTTAATATGCCAAATGAAGATATTAAATCTTTAATGGGTGTTGTAGCGCAAAACGCATCGGTAAGCATACAAGGAATAAAACAGAAACAATACGGGCCATTACTGATTACCCATTGGGGAATGAGTGGACCCGCAATTTTGAAGGCATCGGCATGGAATGCTAGAGAGTTAAATGCAAATAATTACCATTTCAAAATAAATGTTAATTGGGCAAACCTATCAGAGCAAGAGTATATTTCAATATTAAATACAACTAAAAATAGCAACAGAACACTGTCGAATAAGAATCCGTTTAATTTACCCAATAGACTTTGGGTATTTCTTCTAGAAAAGATTAATATTTCTGTTGACTCCATTTGGAATAATTTATCCAAAAAAGAAAGTAATAGACTATTGAACACTTTACTCAATGATGAATATGAAGTTAAAGGAAAAACTACATTCAAAGAGGAGTTTGTCACTTGTGGTGGGGTGTCTTTAGAAGAAGTAAACCCACAGACCCTTGAGAGCAAAAGGCATAATGGATTGTATTTTTGTGGTGAAGTGCTAAATATTGATGGTATTACAGGAGGGTTTAATTTTCAAGCAGCATGGACAACAGCTTATATAGCAGGTAAAAATTGTATTAAATGAACTATTTATCCGTAGAAAGTTTAGGTAAAAACTATGGGGAAAGGATTCTTTTTGAATCTCTAACTTTTGGATTAAGCCAAGGAGATAAAATGGCTTTGATAGCTAATAATGGAACCGGTAAATCTAGCTTATTAAAAATTATTGCATCACAAGACATTGCCGATGAAGGCAGTGTTACTCTTAGAAAAGGAATTAGAGTAGGCTATTTGGCTCAAGAACCCAATTTTGATAACACACTTACTATAAGTCAATTATTGAAAGAAAGTCAAACCAATACCAATAAATTAATTAAAGAATATGAACAGGCGTTAGCAAATTTTTCAAAAAATAAAAACCTGAATAATAGCGAGTTAGAAGACTTAACTAATAAAATGGATAATGCCAACGCTTGGGATTATGAACGAAGAATTGAACAAATACTTTCAAAGTTTAATATTAATAATCTATCGCTAAAAGTAGGCGAGCTTTCTGGTGGACAAAAGAAACGATTATCATTGGCATTATTGTTGTTAGACGAACCAGAGTTGTTACTACTAGACGAACCAACTAACCATCTAGATGTTGATATGATAGAATGGCTAGAAAAATACCTTCAACAACAAAAAATCACTTTATTAATGGTGACACACGACAGGTATTTTCTAGATAGAGTTTGCAATCATATTTTAGAGCTTGAAGACGGTAAATTATACCACCATTTTGGCAACTACGCATATTTCTTAGAGAAAAGAGCTGAAAGAGAAGGCGTTTACAACACTGAATTGTCGAAAGCTAATAAACTCATGAAAAAAGAACTTGAGTGGATGAGAAGATCTCCAAAAGCCCGTACAACTAAATCGAAAGCTCGAATAACTAATTTCGATAAAATAAAAGAAAAAGCTACCAACAAAAAGGTGAGTCAAGAGCTAAACCTTGAAATTAAAATGAGTAGAATAGGTGGTAAGATTCTTGAATTAAAGAAAATTAACAAGTCGTTTGGAGATATAGATATCTTAAAAGGCTTTGACTACACATTCAAAAAAGGTGAGCGCATTGGTATAGTTGGGAAAAACGGTGTAGGAAAATCTACCTTTTTAAATATACTTACAGGATTAGATACAGTAGATTCTGGAAAAGTAAATGTTGGTGAAACTATTGTCTATGGATATTTCACCCAAAAAGGTATTCAACTCAAAGACGATAGGAGAGTAATAGATTCTCTTAAAGACATTGCCGAGGTAATAGTAATGGCTGATGGAAGTAAGGTAAGTGCCTCTCAAATGCTTACCCATTTTATGTTTCCTCCAAAAACACAGCACACATTTGTTTCGAAACTCAGTGGGGGAGAAAAGAGAAGGTTATACTTATTGATGGTTCTAATGAAAAATCCTAATTTTCTGATTTTGGATGAGCCTACAAACGATTTAGACCTTCTAACGCTAAACAAATTAGAAGAGTTTTTATTACAATTTTCTGGTTGTTTAATTATCGTTTCTCATGATAGGTATTTTATGGACAAACTCACGGATCATTTGTTTGTTTTCAAAGGAGACGGACAAATAAAAGATGAATATTGTAGCTATAGTGAATACAGAGAAAAACAAATAATTGAAGAAAAAAACACCAAAGAACAGCGTCAAAAATCAACTGATGATAATTTATCTGTAAAGAAGAATAAAGTAAGTTTTAAAGATAAATATGAGTACGAAGAACTAGAAAAAGAAATTGAAAAACTTGAAAAACAAAAACAACAATTTGAAAATAACCTTCTTAAAGAAGGATTAAGTTTTGAAGAAATTAATACCATAAGTGACAATTTAGGTAAATTGATAATCGAACTTGATCAGAAAACAATGAGATGGATTGAACTTGATGAATTGATGTAAATATTTATATTTGTTTTGACTTAAAGCATTTAGTATTTACATATTTTTTTACTCTTAAATCAATGGAAAAACATTTCTCTACATTTCGCAAACATATTATTGGGATAAATCATTCTATATCTACATTTTACCATAAATCTATACCTATTGTCTATACGGACTGGACCGCTAGCGGAAGACTATACCAAAGCATAGAAGATAAACTTCAACAGTATATTTTTCCTTATGTAGCGAATACACATACCGAAACCAATGATACTGGTAAACTGACTACAATTGCTTACCACAAGGCTAAAGAAATTATCAAATCGCATGTTGGAGCATCAGATGATGATGTGTTGATTTCATCAGGGTCGGGAATGACAGGCGTTATCAATAAATTCCAACGCATTTTAGGACTTAAAATACACGAATCACATAGAGATAACTTTCAAATAGAGGAAAAAGAAAGGCCTGTCGTTTTTATATCTCACATGGAACACCATTCTAATCAAACATCATGGACAGAAACCATTGTAGATATTGAAATTATTGAAGCCGATGAAAATGGATTAGTATCAATCGATAGTTTTAAAAATCTTCTTACTAAATATTCAGATAGAGTCACGAAGATCTTGTCCATTACGGCCTGTTCTAATGTTACAGGAGTTCAAACTCCTTACATGGATATGGCAGAGATTATACACCAAAACGGAGGCTATTGTTTTGTGGATTTTGCATGTTCTGCTCCTTATGTAGAGATAAATATGCATGAAGATAATAGGAAAGGAAGATATTTAGACGCTATATGTTTCTCACCACATAAATTTTTAGGAGGACCAGGGTCAAGTGGAATTTTAGTTTTTAATAAAAAAATGTATGAAAATGCTGTTCCAGACAATTCCGGAGGAGGTACAGTTGAATGGACAAACCCTTGGGGCGGCAAGAAATACATTGAGAGTGTGGAAGTGCGCGAGGATGGAGGAACGCCAGCATTTCTTCAAACTATAAAAGCCGCCATGTGTTGTCAGTTAAAAGATCAAATGGGTGTTGAAAACATAAAAAAACGCGATAATCAAATCATTGATTTAGTGTGGGATGAATTAAAATCTATTAAATCGCTTAATCTTTTGGCAGGAAATATCAAAAATAGATTACCAATTTTTTCATTTTCAATCGAAGGATTACACTATAATTTAGGAGTGAAGATACTTAATGACAAATTCGGTATTCAAAGCCGTGGAGGCTGCTCATGTGCAGGAACATATGGACACTACCTTTTAGATATTGATGAAGAAAAATCAAAAGAAATAGAATGTTCTATTACCAAAGGAGATTTCTCAACTAAACCTGGTTGGATAAGAATCTCTTTTCATCCTACCACAACTAATGAAGAAGTACAATTCGTAGTTAGAGCCATTAAAGATTTAGCATTAAACCATAAAACATGGAGAGAGGATTATAATGTCAATCTATTCACTGGAGAAATAACGAATAAAAAGAATAACGGCGCTTTTGATATTGAAAGACACCTAGAAAACTGTTTTAACTTTTCTACATTACAAAGTCATCCTCAACAACTAGTCGAAAATATTTGATTGCAGACATGGATTTGCTTCTAACAAAGACCTAAAATATATTCTTAAAACAGAAAAGAATAAAAAATAAAAAAGATAGAAACTAATACTGATGATAAGAATATACTAACCACCCATTTTAAAGGAGATTGCGCTATTGCAGCAGCATTAGCCCCCATCGATAATAAAGCTACAATAGAAACAGGGATAAAGTAACTTATATTTTTTAGTTCAAAAAGATAAAAAACAGCTATAGATGCTATGCATGTTCCAAAAGTGATGGTAAACATCATGATTGAAAATCTATAAAATTCCATTTCTTTCCAATACTGTGCATTATTATAATTTTTAAGTAAGCTCATGGTTTAATTTTTTTTTAAATTTACGCAGTAAAATTAATGGTTTTTAAAATCATTAGTTTATGATTTAAATCACCTTACAATAATAGCCATGATACCAGTTGATTTACTTGAAAAATATAACGCCCAGTTAAAAGAATTCAGAGAAGGAGAGTACCTTTTCAGAATTAATGAATTACCAAGATATTATTTTCAAATTGAAAAAGGCGATGTGAAAATACACAACATAAATGATCAGGGAAAAGAGTTTATTCAATCCATTTTTTCTGAAAAAAGAGGAGTAGGGGAACCCGCTTTACTTGGAAATTATAATTACCCAACAAATTGCGTAACGCTAAACAAATGTAAAATTTGGCAATTGACAAAAAGAGATTTTTTTAATTTATTAAAAGAGAATTCTAAAATTCATTTTAATATCTCAAGAGAAATTTCAAGGCGTTTGTATTATAAAGCCATTATTTCGACTGAAATTTCTATTGAAAATCCTGAACATAAGATTCTTACACTGATAGATTACCTTAAAAATAACGTGTATAGTGTTAAAAATGAGTATGAGTATCAGGTAGAACTAAGTAGACAGCAGATTGCAGATTTAATTGGTCTGAGAGTAGAAACTGTGATTAGAACAATTAAAAAACTAGAGGAAAAAAATGAAATTAAGTTAATCAAACACAAAATATATAGATAATCAAAACAATAAATAAAACCCTTTTAAACATGAAAAAACAGCACAACTTATTTATTTTATTAGCTATTTCTGTATTCATTATCTCTTGTAAAGTCAACCCGTTTACAGGAAAAAGCACACTAAACATGTATCAGTCTAGCGAGCAATTGTTTCCAATGGCGTTTCAGGAATACGATAAGTTTCTTTCTGAAAATACAGTGATAAAAAACACTAAAGAAAGTCAAATGATTACTAAAGTAGGTCAAAAAATAGCAAATGCAGCAGATACCTGGCTAAAAGCAAATGGTTACCCAGACTATCTAAAAGACTATAAATGGGAATACAATCTAGTAGATGATGAAAATGTAAACGCCTGGTGTATGCCTGGTGGAAAAATCGTTTTTTATACCGGCATATTACCAATTACTCAAACTGAAACAGGTGTTGCAGTTGTTATGGGACATGAAGTTGCACATGCCTTAGCTGATCATGGAGCTCAAAGAATGAGTGCCGGTACAGTTCAACAAGCAGTAGCAATAGCTGGAAATGTTGCTTTAAGCGAAAAAGATGCTGAAAGACAAACGTTTAACTCATTGTATGGAATTGGAACGACATTGGGCGTAATGTTGCCATTTAGTAGAAGTCATGAAACTGAAGCCGATAAAATTGGATTAAAGATTATGGCAATTGCTGGTTACAATCCTGATGAGGCTGCAAAATTATGGGTAAGAATGAAATCCGCTCACGGAAGTACAACTCCTGAATTTTTAAGTACGCATCCGTCAAATGATACTCGAATCTTAAATTTAACTAAATGGGCACCAGAAGCGAAAGCTGAAGCTAAGAAATTTGGTGTTACACGTTTTATCGATAACTAGTTAATAATATAGCTACTCATCACTTTAATTCTACTAGATTGGAAAAACCGATAATTAATGTTATGTTAAATAGAGTTCTTTAGAGTAAAGGGAACATTTGTTCCCTACTTACTCTCATAATGTTTTATTTTAACAAGTCGTTTACCTTTTTATAACCTTCGTCATTTCCGTTACGGTAATACAATTCCTTTAATACTAAAAGTATATTTCTATCATCAGGTTTCAACGAATAACATTTTTCAATGTATGGTAAACCTTTAAGCATCATATCATCTGCTTTCGTTTTCTCAATTTCGTATTTTTTGTAGTCTTTTATATTGTTGGCAGTTTTGAGCATGTCACCGCCTTTATTGTAATACATTACACCTAAGTTATAGAGTCCATCATAAAAATCTGGCTTAATATCTACAGCTTCTTTGTAAGCATTTTCTGCTTTTTCAAAGTCTCCCAAATTATCATAACTACTTCCTAATGCAAAAAATAACTGATGATTGTTAGGATCTTCTTCTACAGCTAGTGTTAAAAGTTCTTCTGCCTTTATAAAATCTTCTTTGGCTAGATAAAAATTCAATTCTGCAATTATGAGATTTACATCTGTTTCAAAGAATTCTCTTCCAATTTTAAGTATCTCCAATGCCTCCTCTTGCTTTCCTTCTTCTGACAAAATATTAGAATAGTACGAATAAATTTGAGGGTCCTGATAGTTTACGTCAATTAGCTTTTGTAAATACTCTTTTGAGGCGCTGTTGTTTTTCTCTGCATAGGAAACGTAAAACAGGTTTAACCAGATGCTTTCTTGAGTAACGTTGCTTCTTTGCAAGTTATCTTTTGATAAAGGCAGTAAATCAAAAATCTTATTGAAAATCTTCTTAGACGCATCAAAGTTTTTCTTGTTGTACATCTCTACTCCTTTGTTAAATAATCCTACTCCAGCTTTAGTGATGTTATTAGTCAACTCGTCTTCATCAAACCATTTCTTAGCTTTCGGATGATTGTAAACAACCTCCCAGCTTTCAGCACACTTTAGAATTGCCATATCATCTAAAGCTTTAAACTTTTCATTAGAATAAACTTCAAAGTATATTTTACCTCTGTAATTGTGCATTTTCACATCATTTGCTGTACTTGAATTTGCAGCCGCTAACTCAATATACTCTACAGCTTCTTCTATATTTTCTTTTTCTAAAGCACGAAATGCATTTTGGACATTATTTTTCTGACCGAATACATTTACACTAGAAAAGACTAATAGTACTAAAAATAAATTATTCAAAAATTTCATATCTAATTATTTAATTTTCATTTCAACTACTTTTCCAAATTTCTCTAATTTATCTTTTAGAGCATATTTGTTACCTACAACTACTACAACATGATTTTCTTCATCTAAGTATTTATTAGCTAAACTTTTTATGTCAGATGAAGTCAAACTATTTAGGATTTGTTTCTGTCTTTTTATGTAATCCTTATCTAGTCCATACCGTTGGATTCTTGCTAAAAAACGAGACTTTTGTCTTGCTGTTTCATATTTTAATGCATCTGAATTAGTTAAAGAACTTTTAGTAAACTCTAGTTCTTCTTCACTAATTGAATTCGTTAAGTAATTGTTTAATTCATAATATATTTCCGTAAGCGCGCTATCAGTTGCTTCTGATCTTACAGAAGTATTAATGTAGAAAATACCATCAGTATCGTTTCCATCAAAGCCTGAGCGAATACCATATGTAAAGCCTTTATCTTCTCTTAAATTTAGGTTTAATCTACTGCTAAATGTTCCACCAAATAAGAAGTTCATGATGTTTGCT
>Ga0209555_10000743_pt1 | contig 26877 bp, 49 predicted proteins | sample SaaInl85LU_5_DNA_FD_184643 | JGI IMG/M metagenome (GOLD analysis project Ga0209555, IMG submission 184643) | Marine microbial communities from expanding oxygen minimum zones in the Saanich Inlet - ESP_85LU_5_DNA (SPAdes) (version 2) | ecosystem: Environmental > Aquatic > Marine > Intertidal... | reverse complement strand
CTAATAGCAAATTCATTAGTGTTTAAACTATGAACGTAGTCAGTAGATGATGAAGAATATAATTTATCTCTGTAAATTAAATCAGAGCCATTCTTAATCTCCATAAAATAAACCGAATCTTCCTCCAGAATGTTAAAGCCACAATTCAAAATCATATAATTGTCGTTATATGATGGTGTAACAGTTATTGTTTCTGAAGCATAAGAACCGTCTTGACGAATCATAACACTAACGGGCGTTACAACACTATAATCTCTTGGGATTATGTATAATACTTGCGCTTCATTGGTCGGGTCGACTCTTTTCATACTATAATACCAAAAAAGTATATTTTTGTTTTTTTTATATAAAACAACAAAGGGGGTGACTAATCACCCCCCTCATCATAAATAAAGAAACTATGAATTACGTTCCAGAAACGATTGTTCCACCAGCGTCAACGATATTGGTGTCAAGGAAGTTTGCTGGTACTTTCTCCATACCAGTCAAGGTAAGAGTATATCCGCTTAAATCTCCCATATTAAGTCCAGTAACGATTGTTCCGCCAGTAACTGACATACCATTCAAAAGCCCAGATACGAAGAAGTTGCCATTTTGGTCTTCTACGATAACGTGAGGATGACCGAAAGAAATCAATTTAAGTTCTTTGTGGTCTTCTTTTGTTAGTTTTGGTAATGTAACTTCAAGGACTTGCTCGAAAGCAGTAGTCCCGTTTTCCATAGAGGATTGAATGTTTTGCGTGAAAGATGAAGAGAAATGTACTTCATACTTGTACGCACTGAAAGTTCCAGCAAGGGTGTCAATTACATCTGTGTCTGTTGCATTGTATACGAATCCCGATGAAGGAATATCTCCGTAGTCAACGAAGTAGATGTTCTTAATACCCCCAACCGTATCCTTACAAGGCTTCAATCTCCCTAATGATAAATTTTCACAAGCCATAATTATGTTTGGGTTTTATATTATTATTAATTCAGTTTTTTTTGATTAAGGGGGTGCTATTAAACACCCCCGTTATCAAATCTTATTAAGAGTAGTATACGATTTCAGAACCGTAAGCGTAGTTTACGTTAGCAGTGTAACGCATTACGAAACGTACATTTTGCGAACCGTCTAAATCAGCCATATCAAGAACCTTGACCTCATTCCAATCAGACATCAAAGATGTACCGAAGAACAAGTTAGAGGCTTGAGCAGCAACCATCTCGTTAGAAGGAAGACCTTCAGCCAAGAACAATTTAACTCCGTCAAAAGCCAAGTCCCCAAGAATTTGGTTGTTTCCACGCCCTTCGAAACCATTAGCACCAAGACCAGAAGCACCAAATCCTCCTAATGCACGAACGTAAGCACGATATACATTTTGTGGGACGTAGATGAACAAGTCTTCTTTTCCGTAGATAGCGGCTGGGATTTTATCAACAACTTTTCCAAGTTCAGTGATTACGTTAGCAGCAGTAACAGTAGTACCAGTTTCGTCAAGAACAGAAGCATCAGCAGCGAAACGAGCCAAGAACCCATCATACTCACCATCAACTGCACTTGGCCCAGTTCCTACACCTTGCCAGATGATAGTTTCGTTAGCAGTAGCAACTTCAGCAGCAGTTTTAGCGATGATGAAATCAGCCAAGTTTGGAGGAAGGTTGTCGTGAGCAGAAAGACCCATAGCGATTGCTTCCCAATCATCACGAAAATCTTGCTTACACAAGGTAAAGTTTACTTGAAACTCATCTGGTTGAAGGATGTTTTCAGTCAAGGTAACAGTTCCAGTTGGAGTAAAATCACAAGAACCGTCTTTGATTAGGTCGCTCATAGCAACTTTCTTCAATACTTGCTTGAATTTTACATTTGGTTTAACAGTAACACCACCATTACGGATAGTGCTTGGGTTTAGTAACGCTGCTTGAAGATACGGTAAAGCAAATTCACCAGCATAAGTAGTTGTAACGTTTGTGGTTGTAGCCATTTTTAATTGATTTTGTTGTTTGTATTATTTTTTAAATAGTGATGCGAAGACATAATCTTCTGTTGTTCTTTTGCGCCCTTGAGCATAAAGATGAAGTTGCTTCTCCTCTAATTGAGCATCTGGAGTGTGAACCAAAGTGTCTGTGTTCTCTTGTGAAGATAATTCTTCATTCATAGACTCGTCTTGCGGTAAATCAACTGGGACATCTTCCGAGTCCTCTGGCGACATTACTTCAAGCACTTTAGTGTACATCTCTTTCATCTCCTTCATAGCAGACTCAAATTCCTCTCTTGAAACATAGTCCATAGAAGGTGCTTCCATTGGTGCTTCTTCAGAGATAGGTTCTTCGGCAAGTTCCTCTTGCTTATCCTCAATCTCTTCTTGAGCCGCAAGTTCTTCAGAAACAACAACTTCTTCTTCTTGGATTTCTACTTCGTTGACAGAATCTGCTTTTAAAGCATCTTCAGCCAACTTTACGATTTCATTGAAAAGTTGTTTTGGTGTTCTCATAATAAATTAAACATTTTATATTAATACTAATTATAAATCCTTTTGTCTTATTTTCAGATTTTTCCGATACCTTGATTGATTAACTCACCCTTGCAACACTTGCTTGAGTAGGTCTTTCCATCCTTACACAGACACCCTCTCTTACCTCCTTTTGGGGATGAATAAGAGCCGACATCTTTAGGGTCTTTATATTTTCTATTTGCCATTATGATGAATGATTTTGTGTTCTCTGAATAAAATATATTACATCCCAAATCTTTGCAGTACCGCCTATTGCAGTAATCTGTAATTCAGAACCGCTTGTAACAAATGCACTATCTGAATAATATTGAAATACCCCGTGATAATTATGTGAGGCATCATTCCCTTTAGGGAAAACAATGTCCGCTGATAATCTGTCGTAAGGAGTCCCGTTAAGTGCCTCTAACTTTAACTCCAAATAGGTCTGATTAGCGTTGGCAGAGGAATATTTAAACACAACAGTCATTACATATACATCAGCATCATTAACTGCTTGTATCTTCTGTGTCACACCGTTGTAGAATGCCTTTGGAGAATGAATATGCTCGTTAATTACATTGCCAGCATTATTTGGTAGGGTGATTGTAACACCGTTAACTAATGACTTTTTGTTTAATGAAGTAAACTCTGTGCCATCATATCTCGCCCACCCAAGACCCATAGCGTCTGTCTGCGGAGGGTAAACAATAACCTTCTCATCATTGAAGCCCATATAAAGGGCTTCATCTGTAACCATCATTGCACCTTGCTCGGTGTTTAATTCTGGTAAACGAGATTCTGTTTCACTTTGAACGTGTACTCGGTATGAAGTGTTGGTTTTACTACTCATTGTCTATCTGTTCTAATTTGCGGATAGCCCATTCAACGCCAGCACTTCCGCCCCAAGCATCCCACATAAGTCCACCACATCCTTCTGAATAGGCAACATCTTTGTGTTGTTGATGACGCTTGAAACTTGCCATACGAGCAATAGTATCTCTTGTGATTGCCTCTCCTTTAGCCAATTGATTTGCTCTTTGCTTACCGACATCAGTTCCACAACTTCCCCAGCCATTTTCATCTGCCCATTTCAACGCTCTCTTGGCGTTATTTTTAGCAGCCTCTGGATAGTCACTATATGAAGCCAACTCCTCATAGGACTTTAACTCGTCTAATAATTGATTTATTTTGCTCATAGCAGATAAATCTGCCTCATCCCATCCTTTATTCTCATTGAATATGCCCTCAATAGAGAAACCTAAATAGCGACCAGCCTTAACATCTTCCCAAACCTCATCATTCTCAACTCGCATAGCAACCGCCCAAGAACCTTCAACCGCATTCAAGCCATATAAGGCAGTCTTGTCTTTAGCATTGTCTTCTACAATCCAAGACTCCGTTAAAAACACCCCATCGACTTCCATTTCGTGTTCAATGGTTGCATTATGTATTTTAAGTGATTTAAGGTACTTTTCAGACGCTTTACGGACAGTATCTTTACTAAATGTTATATTATACTCAAACCCACCGTTGTTGCGGTAAATCTTCTTATCTGGGACAAGAGCAAGACCAATAACAAGGCGTTTCTCCTCATCCATAGTCTTTAATTCAATTTTATGCTCCGACAGAGCAATAAAATTCTCTTCTATGGCTGGAAATTCAACCAAAGAGATTGCCTCTATCCCACTATTGTCTTCATCATCGATGAATAACTCTATTGTTTCTAAATCATCTAAATTTCTCATAAGGAAAGAATTATATTATAACACTTGATTTATTGGTTTTTGTTTTATATTCCAGATGCTTGAATGGCATTTGCCTCTATCTCACCAGCAGTCGCTATATCGTCATAAACAACATACGCTCTTGTTGGTTCACCGACTTGACCAGCTACTGTTTCCGCTAATTGGTTTCTACCACTCGCCCCCACTATGTTAAAGTTTGGGTTGAAGGTTGTTGCCCCAGCAGCTTGAGAGACACCGCCACCAGCGCCTTTTGTTGGCACTTCTGTCTTTGATATATTTCTAACATTAGCAATACCAGTAGATATTACTGCAATCATAGCAGCAACTCTTGCTGCCGTACTCGGTATTGTCTCGTCATTAAGAACTTTGTTTGCAGCAGCATATGTGTCAATTGTTGCAGCAGCAATCGCAAACATCTTTCCTATTTCCGTCTGTTCTCCAAGAAGAGTTGATAGCCCTTTTGCAGCATCCCCATAATGACCAAGTGCGTTAATTCTTGCTTGTATTGCAGACTCATCAATAGCAACCATATTTGCTTGATGTTCAGCAAGACCAGCTTCAGACTCTTGTTGTATTACGCTTATGTCTTCATTATTTCGAACTGCCGCATCTATTCTTTCTTGAAATATTCTTTGCTCATTAGCCCAGCTATCTTCTTCGGCTTGTCTTTTTAAGTCTATTCTTTCTAAAGAATTTAAGGTCTTTTCTTGCTCTAAAGAGTTTTCAGCAGCATCACGCTCAAAAGTAGCTTGTGCTGCTCTTGAGTTTTGCTCTATCATCAAATCATACCTTAAATTATTATATTCAGCTATTTGAGCCAGAGACAATTCATTAGTCGCTCTTTCGTGTTCCAGACTCGCAGCGGCAATAGACTCCTCAATCTTTGCTATTGCTCTGCCGTGTTGAGTAGATTTTATTTTGCCTAAAGCCAACAATTCGTCTTGCTGCGCTCTTGATTGATTCATCTTTTCAATGAAAGCATCCCTTTTTAAGTCTAAATCCTTTTGCTCATATTTATGCTTTAATTCAAGTCTTTTTATCTCTCCCCTTTCGTCTATTTGCTCTGTTCTTTTTTGGAATGATAATATATCCTTTTCCAAGTCAAGGAATAATTGCCTAAATTCCCTTTTTATTTTGTTCTTTCCATTGCCATCCTTGCCGCCTTTTCCCAAAAGACCCGTTATGATTGGGTTTTCCCCTTCTGTTAATGTTTTATAGAATTTATTATATATTTCTAATGAAGATTTAAAGTTTTGAGCCACTTGGGATTGAGCCGTAGCAAAACCACCACCCAACTTACTCACAACCGCACCAAGTGATTCATACCAAGTTAAAGAATCTTCACCTAAAGCCATTATCTTCATTTGCTCCTTTACTTGCTCTTTCATTAGTTCAACAAGAGCATCTGCTTGGGCAGCCTTCATTAGATTATCTACATAAGCATCAAGAGCATCAGAAGAGGCTGTGGTTAATTGTTCATTTTCATCTAATGTTAAGTTTAAGTCTTTTATTTCTGAATTAGCATCAGAAACTAATTCTTTTTTAATATCTAAAGAAAGGTTTGTGTCATTTAGTGCTTTTTTAAGAACGCCAAGTTTTACCGTCATATCAGTAACTCCAGAATCAGCCAATTCAGAAGCCCCATCATTTGCTTTTGATGTACTACCATAAAAGTAATCTAATGCCGCAACTGCCGCTTGAATAGCGAGCAAAATACCAAGCGGCCCTTTTATAGATGCCCACATTGCTTTCATCGCTCCACTAAAGCCAATAGCTTTTTGTGTTGCAGCGTCGATTGTTGTTGAAGCATAAACAAGGTTTGATGCTAACTGTGACACGTTATTTGCCACCCCACGAATACCATATGGTGCATCAGAAATAACCCTACCGAGCTCTAAAGTTGCGGCAGACGCACTACCACTTGCAGCAGAAACACCAGAAAGACCGCCTTTGCCGTCTTTCCCATTTATCATTTCTTTGGTGCTAACATCAAGAGTCTCTTGGGTCTGCTTGACCTTAAACATCATTTGGTTTAGCCGCTGATTCGCATTAATATTTTTCTGTACCTCAAGATTTAATTTCGCAAGGGTAGCCTTATATTTATTTGAGCCAGAGTCTAACTTACCTAAACTTTCTTTAAGTTTTTGAGCATTTGCATTAGTTTGGGCTATTTCAAGTTCTACTTTTAGCCTTAATGTCTTTTGTTCATTAGTCAAAGCCATAATTAGTTTTTATTGCGTTTAATGTGTTGTTTAATCTCGCTCCATTGTGTAGGGGCTTCATACTTCCCCTTTGCAATGTTTATGTCTTCATCGCCAACTAACCAATCGTTAGTGTTCAGCATTTTAAGTATATTCTTTATCATAATGGTGCATCAATTATTTCATCCCAATCTTCTTCCCTATCTTGCCATAATACCTCATCTGTGTTAAACTTCAACTGCCCTTCAGACGGCACAATATATTTGGTCTCGATGTCTGTAACCCGTAACAAGTCAAGAGAAGTCTTGCCATTCTTGAAGTTGGTCTTGATTTTCTCTATTAAGAACGGTATTCTGTCAATAATTATGGTGTCATTCAACTTAACCTTTGAGAATATTAAAGGCGGTAGGTAGCAAGTGACAGTAATCCTCCTTGCATAAGGAGAATATATACCAGCAATATAATTCTTATAGAAATTATTGAATAGTGAATTAGGGTTTGTGTCTAAAGTCCATTCATCAAACTCTTCATTAAAGTGAAGCGTTTGTGAATTATCTTTCTTCACACTTGATGGCTTGTTGTATTTTAAACTATTATTGCCATCACTCCACTCTATGTATTCGGAAGCGGAAGAAGTGTTTTGACTAAATGTGTAAAATAATAATGCCTCGCCAACTACTGGCTCTGGCACATTCTCCTTGTTGTCGTTAACATATAAGCCTAATTGTATGTTTGTCTGCTGACTGCTTGACCCATTTATTAAACGCTCGTACATCATCTTCTCAAACTTCGGCTCTACACTATACTCCCCACCATCAAATAGCAAGGAAGTCGAACTATTAGTGCCTTCGTCAAAATCACTAACCCTAAAAGATACATCACCAAAATCATCGCCAGTAATCTGTCTTTGATTAATAGCTAAAAAAGTCTTTGGCTCTGGGAAGGCAAATTTCGCATAGCTATACGGGGCAATCCTCTCTACATTAGAATCAGAGATGTCTATATATTGAGTTATATCGTATGAAATTCCGTTTCTGTAATAACTATCTAAAGATTCGATGAATATTTTATAAGACCCGTCTAATTGTCTGTCCTCATATGCAACAAGGTTGAACATTTTAAACAAGTCTGATAAGAAATCAATTATTTTCTTTTTAGGCATTAATAACGGAACGAGGATGTTTTTCACAAGACTTGTCGTATATCCACCATAAACAGTCAGTTCTTCTGTGCCTCCAGCTTTTCTTGTGATATTTAATGTTGGCGTTATAGCCCCTATACTATTATCCGCATAGACTTGCGTTATTATCTCCCAAGTGCCGCTTACTAAAATAGGTATCTCCCACTCGACAGTTATAGTTCCGCTACCAGTCTCTATATATGGTGTTTCATATGGGAATCCATTTTTAAGAAGTGTTACAACGACTTGGCAGTTTCCAGTACCAATAGTTTCAACAGTAAAGTCACCCTTGTACGATACTATGTTTAATGGAGATGATGTTGTCTGTATGGGTCTTAATTCGTCACCGCTTACGGGGGCAGAATACTCGTACTCTCCAGTCCCATCTTTTAAGTTTGCCCAAAAGTCATTGTTTTCGTCTCCTTGACCATATGTAATATAGCCTTTGTCTCTATGCAGCCACATAAACAAATCATCAAAAGGACTGCCGAATTTAGCCTCTTCCGATTCTATCCAAGTCTTATCGAATTGTATTTGTGGGAATGTCTCCTCAATCGCATCAAATACCCTTGCAACTCTAATTGCTGGCTTAAGGTCTGAATACTTAAGTCTATCGTCAGCGGAAACTGGCTGACCAGCCTCTTCAACAGATAGAAGCCTATGGAACTTTTGGTTGTCGTATTCAAATAATCTTGTGTGTGATATTAAAGGATACTTAATGTCACCATCAACACTTTCTGTGATTGTCGGGGGGTCTGTGGCAAAATTAAATGCCAAACCTTCTTCAAATCCACTTCTAACATTAGCAATATTGTACTCGTGGTTGTATTTAGCTAAAGAAGTTAGGTCTTTTAAATCCGCATTCCCCAAAATGTCTTTTAGGGATGCTAATTCGCCAAAAAACTGAATGTTATACGCTAAAGGGGAATTGTCCTTTAAATCAACCTTATTTAGCTTTATATAGCCCTTCTTGTAATCAAATCCATTAAGTTTAATAATGGCTTCGTGCTTCCTACGAGCATCGAAGCCGTTTAAAACACTATGATTATGAAAATACTTAAATATTCTGTTATTCTTCTTTGACGCTGGTAGTTTAAATTGGTTTGTGTAAGCCGTCATCACTTTACCCACATCTTTAGCGTCTTTAATAGAGTCGTTTAAGACAATATTAACATCTTGGTCTAAATCAGCGTTAATCCAGTTGTCTGTGATTGTGTCATCACTATTAAGGATGGCACTGTTTATGTAAAGTGATACTTGAATCATCTATCTTACGGTATTAATTCGGTCAGCAGCAGCCTCAAATTCAAATGTATAATTAATCATTTTGTCGTTAAGTTTGTTTTTGACTTGCATCTGTTGTGAAGTCAAGTTAACTGGAACAATAAATGATGATGATGTCTTGGGTAGCCACCCAATCCCTAAAGTAGACCTATCTACCCTAATCCATATCTGCTCACTTAACATCATTTCGATGAATATGTCATTGTCCTCTTCTAAATACCAACCAGTATTTAAGGTCATCATAATCTTGCCATTCTTATTCAATATGGTATTCTGATGCCTTGTAGCATCATAATTACCATTGACAAGTAAATTTCTCTTGTACTTATCGTCTTCTGTGCTTAAAGACACATCAAAACGACCAAATGTGTTTACCTCTTGAGTTGCCCCATATCTATTGACGAAGAACACCTCTTGAACCCCATATCTTGTACAATCCTCGTACTGTATGTAAACATACTCTGGGGAGCCAGAAGAGAAGTTAAATTGTATTCTGTCGGCATATGTGCCACCATAAGAAGAACTGATATACTGAATAACACTATCTGTGTCCTCCGTAGGAGTAAGCCCAGTAACCGTATGGAATTGGGTGTACACCCCAGCAGAATAAGTCTGCAATCCATAACCGATTAACTTATCTTGTAATATTGGGACTTTAACAGTTGTGTCTTGAGATGTTCTAATTGTGTCTTGACCCATAAGAACATTACTTGCATACTGATAGTTAATACCATCTTCAAAGTAACTAAACCCGTCTAACCCCGTTAACTCAACGGCAGTATCTGTACCCGTAGTCTCATCGTTATCAACCCAAGTTATCTGATATTTAACCCACACCGCATTACTGTCTTGTGTGCCATTAAATGTGACCTCTACCAAGTCCCTTGCAAATTCTGCAATATCAATAGAGGCATAGCCATCAAATGCAGTTGAGCGGAGTTGTATGCTCGGTGAAGTAGGGATGTCTAAAGTTAAGTCCCCATTCCAGACATATAAGTCAACTAATATATAGTTGAGGTTCGTTCTTGTCTTGCTAATCCAATATGGAGAGCGTAAAAAGATTTTATTCGATGGTAAAGCCATAGCCAGTAAATATTCTTGTTATTTGTTCATCTATTTCATCATAAACTTCCGATGAAACTTCTTTTATCATATTATCTTTAATCTTATCATTAAATGCAAAATCAATCACTCCAGTACCTATATAACCAAATCTCCTTATTGTACCCCTTTCAACAATCGCACTTCTAATGGCAAAAGCGGTTCTCCGCATATACGACCTTGTCTTTTTAACAAAGCGACCCGTCTTTAAGTTTCTTGGCTGGATGTTCTTTGCCTCCATCCACCTCACTATGGATGTTATTGACGGATAGGATTGTTTTGGTGACAACCCCTCATCAAGAACATTAACAATGCCACTATAATATATTTCAAGTTCATTGTTGTTTTTTACTTTGTAGTCAACAGAGTTGTAGGTCTTCCCAGATGCGTAAGTTTTATCTTGGCGCAGCTTGGCTTGTATGGAGTCAGTTATCTGCTCCCCATACTTATTTAATATTGCGCTTACACCCTTAAAGTCCATTAGCAGCTACTTATATCATTAGGGACATCTATAACAAAAGATATTCCCCACCCAGCTAACTTATTCTCAAACTCCTCATACAACATCTCTGCCTCTGGATTATTAACCAAAACATACTGTTGCTCCGCCAATGCACCTCTATTGCCCCTAACAGACTCTATCAGCCCATTAACAACTTGTAATTGTGTGTTTAAGACATCTTGTAAGTTGTCAGCCCCATAGAATGAGTTTTCATACTCTTTAGTCTGGTCAACTACATCCAAGCACATAAGGTCTATGGTGAAACGAATAGTGCTGCCCTCCATAGATGCCTTATTCATCCAAAAGTGGGATACGGGGAATATTGTAGTCTTATCAATGTCTACATTCCTAAAGTCACCAAAGGAAACGTGATTGACATTTGGGTCATTATCAAAATGACCCTTAATGGCATCTAACACATTATATACTTGTCTCATCTTCTACTTGCTTTTTTAATCCTATCTGATTCTAATTTATTCTTCTCTTTCTCAAACTGCAACCAAGTTAACGCCTCGTGTATCTGTAAATTGGTAACCTTCCCAAATCGGAGTGCATTTCCTCCAGCAAGGGCATAGAGGCTTTGATACCATCCATATCTCTCCGCAAACGCTGACTCTGCTCCTCCGATAACTCCTCCTTCTCCAGAAGTTGAAGAGAATAACTCATCATATGCTTCGACAATTTCATTCCTAAACGATAAAAAAAAACCATCGCCCCTAATGCAATCCCCAATGGCATCTCCTTCATTACCTCCGCATACTTCTCTGTCCCTTCATACTCTGCAATCCTATAATGCTCCTTACCATCCCAAGACTTATGTACTGGTCTAAATAATATAGCCATAGCCTTGTGCATTGTCTCTATGTTGCCAATGTAAGAGTCTAAATCAACATACTCACCTAATGACATCTTTGACAAGTTTGGTATGAAACCAAATTCAGCAGTCACATCATCAGACCCCCTTAACTTAAACCTCCTAACCAATGGAGTCTTCTCTTGGAATATTTCTGACATATACTCAAGAGTTGAATTAAATGCTTCAAAAGGCATTTTATTCGCCTCCAACAATTCAATCTTACATATTATCTCCAGTAACTTTAACTCAAGGAAATTAGCGTCATCAACATCCTTGTTCGCATCATAAACTTTCATATACTCTTGATAGTCCTTTAACTTAATATCGTTAATAGACAGAGGCAATGAAATTTTAAACTCACCCATATTTCTTTATTTATACTATAATACCAAATTAAACTGTTTTTGTTCTCCTATAAGTTTCCCTTATACCACTATAAGAAATATCTATCAATACTAATATGAATAATAAAAACAAAATCGTAACTTTTTGGTATTATAATGTAGGGGGTTAAATAGACCTCAATCTACAGACGGGATAAACCCCTATAAACTTCAAGATAGTTCGAGTAACTTACACACTTGTTGGTTCAGATAAATCTATCCGTTGGAATTGCAGTTACATCCTTTGTTGTTTTCGTAGCACCCCAGTAACTATTCACCCAACCGTACCACAGACGCTAACAAGTCTATTAGCAAAGACATTCTAAAACAAATAGGGGGGTGCATATAACACCTATAATAATATATAACACATATAATAATGTTGGGGCTGCCCTCCCAAAGAGGCAGACACAATCACAACTATAAACAAATAACCCCTTTATCACAATTGTTAAATGCCTCTCTCGCTTTGAGGCTTCGAGGCATTAACCATACAACTAATCAAAATTAATGAAAACATAAAATTGAATAACTCAACCCACCCCTCCTTCAATTTACGTTGAAATCACCAAACCTAATAACTCAACCACCCTAATATTAAAAATACGTTAATTACTTGCATATGTCAAATATCTATTTAGAGACGATATAAGAGCCTATCTATAAGTAAGTGACACTTAAGTATATAGGAGTGGAGAAAGTGGCTTAAAAGGGGTTAAAAGGGGGTGTTATTCCCACAATTCATACTTATATATATTTACAGAGCATTACAAAAATAATTGCATAAAAAAAGCACCCTAAAATAGAGTGCTTTATTAATAGTTTTTATCTGTTTGTTTATTGTGGAATATCTGCTAATATATCGCCAATCTTTTCAAATTGTATGGCATCAATACTAAAATAGTTTGTCTTGTTGCCATAGTAATCATAAAGGCAAAATTGGTATGGCTTATCTGTATCCCTTACTAACTTATTGAATTGTGCCTCTTTGTACTGGTGTTTTTTAGCCCACTGGCTTTGTGCTTCTGTTTTCATATCTTAAAAAGTTATATTGGTTAATTCGTTTTTAATACAAGTTATTACCTTATAGTTACTAAAGTTTCTATTGTTACCAGTTAATTCGTAATCATCAGTTAACCGATAGTTAACTATCTTTTTACTTTCAATATCTGTATTGTATAGCAAGAATTGTTTTTTAGTGGTCATTAATAAGACTAACAATTTCGGCGTTATTTTTAGTTTTGTTTGCATCTTGTTTATTTGTTTTTATATTCGTTAATCTCCTTTATATTATCTTTGATATGTTCGGCTATTTCGTAATAATTAACGTCACTTAAGAAAGCTCTGGCGTAATCCTCAACAAATCCCTCTGGAGTATCGTAAAAAAGTATATCAACAATATCCTCACAAAATTCTGGTGTTATGTTTTCGGGGTCATTATCCTCAAAATCTTGACCGTCAAAAATCTCTAACATTACGCGCCAAGTTGCGTAATTTGTCCAGCCGTTATAAGTTACATTTTTCATTTTGTTTCTGTTTTTAATGTTTGTTTCAGTTCGTTTATTTTATGCTTTAAATAATTGTTTTGCATAACCCTTGAATAGGTTTCAAGGTCTTTAATTATTTGCTTTGTTTCTTTGTTCATTTTGTTTAGTGTTTATTTATTGTTTTTAAGTGACTTTGTCAATACTCTTTTAATAAGGTTTAAATGATGGTTTAACTCCTCCATTGACCCGATACCATATTCTCTATTCGTATTATATCGTTTTTCAAACCCATACCCATATTGGCTTTTATTTTCATCTATGTATACAAATTGATTTTTAATAGATACAGAATTCAAGTCTATATAATAAGGAAAAGTCCCGCCATCGTAGGTTACTGGAGTTTCAAGGTCTAAAGACTTAAAGTCTGAAATCATTTCATTGATTAGGTTTACTTTGTTTACAATTGATTTTTTCATAATTATTGTTTTAAGTGTTAAAGGGCCGCCTCATGCGGCCCGTCTAATTGTTTACGTTTATTAATATAGTCCTAAAATCTTTAGGGCTTCATTTTTCTTTTTCCAAGTGCTGTATGACTTTCCAGTTACTGGGAAATATTTTTCTTGAAACATAACCATTTCAAAATCCAATTCAGAATAACCCTCAAACCAAAAATAATTCCCTTTATACTCAAACATAAATTTTGTCTTTTTACGATTTTTAAAAAATGTGCTATCCCATCGGTCAAAAGCCATTGAATAGAATTCAAAGTTTAACCCCTTATTTTGTGCCGCCTCTACTAATTCATTAAAAGTTTTCATAAGTTATTGATTTTTAATTAGTTACATTTTTGAGGGCTTCCTTTAACTTCCCCTCCTTTGCAAATATAAGAAAATAATTAACACGCAAATAAAAACCACTCTTTTTTTATTTGATAGGTTTTTTTGTTAGGGTGACCTTTGAACATATAAAAGAAATGCGCGTGTACGCGTGTACAAAATAGGTTTTAATTATCCAAATAAAATATGTTAAAACTTGTGAAAATAGGGCAAATTTGCGATTCTCGCAGTTTCTCGCAAAAAAGGTATACTATATCCAAAAGAGGGTTAAAGTCTCTAAAAAAGGCTAATTTTTAGCCAAGTAAAAAAAATGAAATGAGCAAATTTATTTTGTTAAAATATTCAAAAAATCACTCTTTTGTAGCCCCTACAAATTATTTTTTACATAACCTAAAAAAATATGTTAAAATTTGGTTATTTAGAACGGGTCTAAATAGAGGGTTGGGGCTGGGTTTCGAGACCCAGACCCCCCCTCATATTAAACATACCCCCTCATATTAAACATAGGGGAGGGTATCATATTAAACATAGGGTATCATATTAAACACGAGAGAGGGGCATCATATTAAACACACCCCATCATATTAAACACAAGTAATTATGGAAACAATGAAATTAGGTAGAGAGGCGTTAGATTTATTCTGGGAAATGATAGACTTATGCTATCAAGATGATTTAGATGCTTTTGATGCACTGTATGATGACCTACTATATCAAGCAGAAGGATTAAACGAATCTATTGAATTGGCAGAGGAGTGCGATGGAGATGGATATGAACCAGAATTTACTGAAGCACTAAACCTTGCTAAAGAAGTAAAAAAGTATAGAGAAGACTTAATTAAGTTAAAGGAAAAGAATTTTGATTGGATTTACGGATAGTCACCTTACAACATAAGTACCTTTATTCTTATTGTCTGCTAAAAACATAACGGCATAGCGGAGTGCATCAAGGTAGTGATTGTATTTATCAATCGGAGTAGTACCTTTCTCTTTCCAAGTGTAGTTATTCAGTTCTCTAATTATCCCGTGAGACTGCCTATCAACTATAATATCATAGTCTTGCACAAGGGCGATACCAGATAGTATCGACCCTTGCTTTTGCTTCGCTGGTTGTATATTAACCCCAGAGTCTTTAAGTTCTTTTATTAGTCTTGGTTCGTGGTTGTCACAGATGATTAGGTCAAGACCAGCGTATTGTTTGTTTTTAGACGCTATATCGCTCGTACTCATCCCAGCCTTACCATATATCTCCTTAACATATATTTCCTTCTTAAAATCATCCACAGAGACTTTTACCAATGTAGATAAATCCGTAGAAAATCCAAAGTCTTGACCAAAGCAAGTTTTATTGAGTTCTATATAGTTCCCCGTCTTCCAATTTGTATAGACCGCCCCATCTTGCTGATTAACCCATCCACCTAATATCTGATGTTCATACTTCTCTGGTCTTTTAAGTTTCATCTCGTAGATGCTATGCAGAAAACTATCTGGTAGGTTTCCTTTATTATCTTTATAGGTTGTATGGATGTAAGTGGTGTCTGTGTGGACACCATTCCATCCAGCTTCTATACCCCTTGATTCAAAGAACCTTTTGTATATCCAATGCTCTTTAGTAGTTGGGTTAAGGATTAGCACCACTCTGTTGAAGGCTTTGTTAGAACGGACAGATAAATCTATCTTATCAAATATCTCTTCATCTACAAGTTCCTCTGCCTCATCGACAACAAATGTAGTTACACCAGCCAATGATTTAAGTGCCGCAGTTTGGTTACCACTTGATGTCTTTATCCCTTTGAACATTATAAGGGAATTGGTGTGCATATTGATTATCTCGTCTCTTGTGACCCTAAAGTCATCACTTGCACCCATTAGGTCTATCTTATCTACAAACTCTGGGATAATCGATGTGTGTGCGGATGTCATTGTGTAACGGGTAAACAGAACCTTATGTCCATCTTCATAGGTTAGGGAATTTAAAAAGAGGTTAACGGCAAAAGACTTGCCGCTACCTCTACCTCCAGTTACAATGTAATATCTTGTTTGTCCTTGAAATAATGGTATGTACTTCTCGTGTACATTTATCTTTGTACCGCTCATTCTTCTTCGTGGTCTACATCAATGGTATTATCAATCTGCTTTGGCTGCTCCCCAGTATTATTGATGAATTGAATAACTGGTGCTTTTAGTTGTGGCTTTGCCTCTGCTCTGTTCTCTCCACTCTTACCGTATGTGTAGTTCATAAGCATCTCTAAATGCTTATAACTACCATCCTTTGCCGCTTTAGCAACCTCATCCCATATAGCATCTTCACTACCAAATATATTCTTAATGGCTTTCTGTGATAATTGCTTTGCCCTATCTTTCTTTGCTCTGTTCACTTGTGGTTTTGATACTTGACCTTCGTTCTTAATTATCTTGACTCGACCCTTGCGCTTGTTATACTTGCGCCCATCGTTCTGCCTCTTATTATTGTTATCCATACTATATAACTAAAAATCAATAGTTTTGTTTATTCATTACGTTTGTTAAAGTAATGCAGATACAACTCATCTATCTTATTGTATAGGTCAGCAGACTTTTGGTCGTAGACAACATCACCAATTCTTTTAGTATTGCCGATGTTCATTTGTATCTTTACTGGGGGGAATCGGCTACCCTTGTTGCCTTTAACGACAATAGGGAAAGCATATATGCCTTTGTCCCAGCAATATCTCAACGCCTTGACAACTGTCTCTTGATAATCATCATTGTACTTGTTTACCTTTGCCACTATTTTTGTTTTTTAATATAGTAATTATACAAAAAGTAAATGACAACTGACAATCCTATAAGGTCTACTAATAGTCCTAAATAATTCATTTCTTCGCCCATTTAACGGCACAGACCGCTAATCTCTGCTCGTAGTTCTTATACTCTCTTTTCATTACGGAGTCAATCATACATCTATCCATAAAGTCATTACGGCTCTCTCCTTTGTTTGGTGTTGGTATTGGCATAATATTAAATTTAGATTAAACGCATAAGTAAGTCACCCAACATAGAGTCAAGTTTCTTTACCAGTCTATATATGTACTTCTGTTGTCTCTTGGCTTCTTTCCTTTCGGTTGCGGTAGAGTCAATGCCAAGATTGGCTTCTATGACTGCGCCAATCTCTAACAATGCAGCAACCTTTTTCTTGTCATCCCACTTCTTTGATGTCGACTCGTATATGGAGTCGACATCTTTAAACCCTAACTTTAAATCTTCTACTAAACTCATACTATATCATTTTTAATATTGCATTAACTCTCTCCTTAAATATATCTTTCTTCTCAAGAGGAAGGTCTCTGTATCTAATCTCGTGTTCTTCAAGTTCACAGTTCCCAATCATTTTCTTCTGTGATGACAATAGGATTTCTTTTTCCTCCAGCAACCTCTCAACAGTCTTGACCCTCTTCATAAGGAAAGCAATCTCAATCTCGTCACTATTATCATTGCTTAATAGGTCTTCATTATGTACAAAACTCATATACTCGCAAACATCATCATACATCTTCTTATATCTCCCGTACTTACTTACTTCATCAAATAGACTTCTTGCGTGTATTGCGGTGGCGTGGTGTCTGTTCACTTCTTTGGCTATCGTTGTTAGTGACGCTGGAACAAACTTAACCGCAGCTTTAAAGTAAACCGCTCTGCAAAACACATAGTGTGATTCTCTGTTCTTATCTCTAATATCAATATGGTTATAGTCGTTTATGTATTCAACTATTTTCTTTAGTACAATGTCATTCTTTGTTTCTGTCATTTTAATCATTTATTTGTTTGTTAATATAATCATCAATTGCGGATTGTATTCCAGCACAAGCCTCGTACTCCTCGTCAAACTCTAACTCCTTTATAAAGTCCAAGCAGTCATCAATATTCAACTCCCCAGTAAGAAGTTTAAAAGCATAGACCGCATAATAAAGTCTCTTCTTCTCTTCGTATTCAAAGTCATCGTGTATCTGCATCTAAAATAATATTTTTACAAGTAGTGAGAATAATACATATGCTATAAACATAAGCATCCCACAACCAACAACCGCATAACTAAATTCCCTTTGTTTGTCTCTGTTCTGTTTCATAATTAAAATACATTTAGTTTAAGCAGCAAATAGCACCGAACGAACATCTCCTTCGCCTTGCTTCTGTAAACCTCTTTAAACAATCCGTAAACGGCTCTACGCATAGCAAACTCACTCTTACCAGTTAGGTTCTTCTTGCACCAAGCCTTACCCACCCCCCGAATGTAGTTCACATTGTCAGCCGAATCACCCTCCACCATTTGACTATAAAAGTTATATACCGCATCTTCTTTAGACACATCAATGATTTCGTTTCTTCGGTAGTTAAATATCTTGCCCTCCATCTGTCGGTAATCCTTGTCAATAGATACGATAATAGACTTGTCCTTACCGTAATGCTCTTGCAGTTTAACCACCAAGTCATCAGTCTCAATGCCGCTTCTGGTCTGAACATTAATCTCCTTCTTCACAAACTCTATAAGTTCCTTAAAGTATTTTGGCTTGTCAGAAGTTCGATTGGCTTTGTATGCCAAGTCGACCTTCTTTCGATAGTTGTTAATGCAGAAGCCAACTGGGATAACCCCATCAATCTTCATCATACTATTTAGATTGTAAATAGCATCATTATACTTGTTAAAGAATTTATCTGCCGCCTCTTGAAATTCATCCGCACTATAACAAGCCTCATATATTAAAGAGTCTATATCAAATATTGCTATCATATCTTATTGTATTTAGAGAGTGGTGCTTCACCCTTTAGTTCAAGTTCCTTCTGCAAGTTCGCTAAAGCCCTCCAAGCCACTTTTGCTGAATGTTTAATACCATCTGTGTCTATTGTGCCAGCCTCAAGGAGATGTCTCGTTAGAGCGTCTAATTCGTCTCCGCTCTTTGCCCTATCCCAATGAAGGGGTTTATCTGAATGGTGTTGATTGTTACCAGCTTGGGAACATTTGGAAACCTCTCTGATTGCATCTGGGAAATACTTTAGCACTCCAGAATAAACTGGCATATTCTTTCTACTTGACTTCTCCATTCCTAACTCTTAACTTTAATATCTCTTTATTCTTCTTGTCGATGATATGCTCGTTGACGAACTTTAAATCGTCAACATAATACTCAAGTGAGTTTATATCAAATACAAGTTGTGATATAAGGTATGCCAAACGATTAAGTTTATTGTTTGGCTTATCGGATTTAATTATCCAATCCTTGACAATGCCTAACGCTTCCATTTGGTTAGCATAAGATTTTAGTTGGTCAATGTCCCTCATTATCCTTCTGCTTCATCTTTGACAATATCAAAAATCATATCCTCTATATATGAATACGATTCAGCACTTAATATGTCCGCAACCTCTTTGTCAAAAATAGTTAATGAGACTATTTCAAATTCATCTGGCTCTGGTGAGTCATAATAGTTACCAGCCCTTCCTTTTCTGAAGTAGGCTTCAAAATCAAACTCGATGTCGTGATGCTCGACTCTTCCGTAGTAAGTCATTGTTTTCTGTTTTACTGTTAATAATATTCAAATCTAAACATTATTTTTAACTTTACCAACAGAAAAGCTAACAATTTTAAAATTTGTATATAAATGCCATATCCTCTGACAATAAATAACTGTATTTAGTAACCATTTTCTCGTTAGAGAACTTCGTTGTTGCAGCAGCCCTAATTGGTATTAATTTATTTTTTATTATGTCTTCCATTAGATTAGTAATGTTAAAGACATAAAACCCTTTAGGGTCTGTTAAAACGTACAAAAACTTCTTACCTTTTATTTCAGCCTTTTGAAAATTAGAGAACAACTTTACCGCCTCAATAAGTTTGTCTTTATAATATTTAGTCCTTGTCTTTACCTCAACAATATAGTTGTTGTCTTCTGCGTCATACGAACTAAATTCGTCTTCACACAATAATAAATCCACACCAAACTTTTCATTTAAAGTTTTCACCGTTTCTGTTTCGTTCATCATAAGTTCATTAATTCATTAATAGCAGTATGACCACCGATAATTACACCGCAGCCTATTGCTGGTTTCTTTCCTCTCTTGGCATATGCCATTGCATAGGAGTCGTGGTCAATCCCACAACCGACTTGCATACCGAACACCTTGAAGTTAGCCCCGACAACCCATTCAGTATATGCTTGGGTGTGTAGGTGACCTTGAACAGTAGACATCATATCCCCCTTGCATTTTGTTCTTGCAGTACCAGCCTCCCCGTGTACATATTGAACACCATCAATAATAACTCTATCGGTGAAGTTCCAAGTGGGGGTCTCCAGCACCTCTTTATATTGGCGTATCCATTTCTTCGGTACGGCACTTGTCTGTGCCTTCCTCATCACCAATCTATCGTGGTTACCAATAGTAACATCAGCAACTGGGAATGCCTTATACCAACTCGCTATCTTACTTATAGCAAGTTCTAACTCATCACCACCACCCATACCATCAGCATCAGTCTCGTGATATGATGAATAATGATTGTCAATGACATCACCAATAAACACAACTTGATTGCAGTTGTGCTTGGCGTATACTCCCTTACAAAATTCTAAATATCCCTCCAAAGAGAAAGGTTCGTGTAAGTCCCCAATTACAAGAACCCGACTCTCTTTTTTGGTTAAAGACTCGTAAGCCTTCTTTAAATTGCCTTTTATTCGTGGTCTAATTTCCATCTTGATTGTTTTGCTCCTCAACAAGTTCTTGCGCCTCAATATAATATTTATGAAGTTTGTTGACGTTCTTTATGAATCCAGTATGTGAACAGTTAACACACCCAGAAGGCGCTGCCTCGTTCTTTCCAAATACATAATTGAAGATGTCTATTAACTTCTTTTGATTAGAGGCATCAACTCTATCCCTTTGTCTTGAGAAGAATGACTTGAGGTAATGATAATCATCTTCATTTAAGCAGTTTACTGCCTTTTGTCTAAATGGCAACTTGTCGTTGAGCAAATCCCTTCTCTTGTCGCAACCGCAGTCAGCACCGAAGAAGTCATTAACGACCTTCTTGATTCCCGTTGCCTCTGTAATGTTTTCTATAACATCACCAACTCCTTTTGTTTGTGCAGCAATTTGTTGCTCTTTAAAAGCAACCCATTGCTTGTACTCTTTTGTGCGCTTATCTAAATTATCGTAGTAAGCATCGTCTTTAAAGTTTGTCATAATCTTGGTTTTTAAAGTCCTCGTAGTCTTCTGAAAAGTTCTCCCTAATTATTTTCTTGTAAGCCTTGAGGTTATTGTATATATGAGTTAGACCTATCCCCGTTCCTTCGGCTATGTCCCTCATAGAAAAATCTGTTAGGTAGTAGACATTAAAGAGTTTAGCGTGGTAACGCCCCCAAGTATCTGCCTCATTCCTAATCTTATTTATAAATCTGTTAAACGCCTCCTCCATCTCAATGTTTGCCTCTTCAGAAGTCTCATAATAAAACTCATCGTAGTTCACATAAACACCCTCATTCTTCATCATAGTCCGCACCATATTGCGGATAGACACAAACATATAAAAGGTGTTGACATCATTGTCTGGTAAGATTAACTTGTCATAAATATTCTCTGAATACTTATGCAGCTTAATATAAACCTCTTGCACAACATCTTCAGCATATGGCTCTGGGCAACCAACTGCCCGAGCCATTGCAACCCATTCATCGTGTCGTTGTGCTAATAACTCAAGCATATTCTAATCCTCTTTGATGCGTTTAAGTTGTCCCGTCTTGAGGTCTATGTCCGTATCCCCATACTCCTTCTTTAGCAGCTTCATAAATTCATTATGCTCGTTGTCTAACTGCCCCAGCAAGTTGACATACCTCTGCTCTTCAAGAACAATAAGACCAATTGTCTGTGATAGCTCTTGCTTCTTCGATATAAAACCTTGTAGTTTATCGAGTTGTTTTCTTTTTAATTTCATATTAAAATGGTAAGTCTGGAAACTCTTGAGTAATTACCTCTGGGAATCCATAGTTATTAATCTTAAAGTCAAATTCCTTAAACGAGAAGTTTCTACTTCTCTTACACTTGACCCTTATTGAATTAGTGTTTTCGTCTCTCTCCAACGCTATTTGGGTTTCAGCCTTCTTCTCACAGAATGAACCAAGATGCCCAGTAGGCTTGTCACTACCATAATTACTGTGTATCACCGTAACAATATGACAACCCCTTTTAGCACTCCATTCCATAAGTTTCTGCACACACTTGTTGCTCTGCTCAATGTCATTGACATCACCAACCAAGTCCGCTAACCCATCAATAATTACAAGTCCAATATCGTCATCATCATTCTGCCATATCTTGTAATCTATAAAATCCATCCGCTCCTTATAAGGGATAGTTCTTAAAGCATAAGACTCATAGTTGTCAGACACCTCTGCCATTTCAGACACCCTTCTTGATGCCCTTTGACAATGCCAAGCACCTTGCTCTGTATCAAAGTGCAGTAGCCTCTTGCCACCACTATAACTCTTGAAGCCTCCTCCAGCCCACTTATTCTCACTCTTCAGATATACAGATGCCAACAAAGAAACAAAATAAGATTTGTAACTCTTTGGAGGTGCTTGTATGAACGAAAAGTTCCCGTAGGTAGCCATTGGTGTCTCCTCTATTATTATGCCTTTACTGGTCTTGTACTCGTGAGTACCGAATGTGATTGCAACTGGTGGGGGTGATAAATCTTTATCCAAGTCAACTGATAACTCTGCCTCCAATAATTCACAATACATTCTTTTAGTTTCTCTATCATCATTCATCTGTTTGTTTTCGTTTAGTTTTTAATTGACAAGGGGCGGTGTAAAAACCGCCCCGTAATCAATTCCTTGTTAGAATGGTAAATCACCAACCTCAACCTCTTCTACAACCGCACCTTCTTGTGCCGCCTTAACGATGTTCCCATCAGTCCAGACAACCTTTCCGTTGCCTACATAAACCTTGTCTGATTTAGACTCCCTTTCCTCTTTTGACTGCGCTACAAAAACAGAAGCGTTAGTCCCAAACTGGCTTGTTTCATCATTCACACTTAAAGCAAGGTTGATGTAAGTCCCTTTCTTACCTTTAATAAAATTCTCTTTTGGTAGTTTAGTTACATCTAAACTGAAATTTACAATTGCACTCATAGTTTCAATATTTAATTATTAATAATTTACTTTCTTTTAAAATCCTCTGATTCATCCTCTCCAAACGCTCCGCACTCGTAGAAACCAGTCAACTTGAGTACTGCTCTACTCATCGCTCTCTTTTCGGCCATTTCCATTACATACCAAGTATTGCAATTACCGTCTCTGTGCGTTGTCCCTTTTAATGCACTACCGAATGTCTCTATATAAGCATCTCCCTTTTTAGCGTTAGCCTTAACAACTGCAAAGTTAGGTTCACATTGGATGACCTCATAATTGACAACCATCTGCTCCGATGCTTGAATCTTGTCTACACCACTCCTTGTGATGATAATGTAATGCTGATGTTTAAAGACATCATCTTTCGTTAAACTGTACTTCTGATACAATTCTTTTAATCGTTCTGTTTTCATTCTTACTTGTTTTTAATCTTTGTTAAACACTTCATTTTTAATTACTCTTTTATAATCCTCTGGACAATCCTTATCTATAAGTTCATAGATGTAAGTTGTCAGTTCAGATTCTCTTTCTCGTAGCAAGAAGTTTGCTTCCTCTAAAGCATAAATTCTTGCGTTTAAATAAGATATTAAATCATTCATATGTCTTTTGATTTGTCTAAATATCTTGTTCTAACGTGTTGAGATGACTTCTCCAATAACTCGTCTGTTTTCCACATAGTAATCGGATTGTAATTGTTCTCCCAGAACTTAAAGCAAGGATATTGTTTTTTGTTATTACTCATTTGTTTTTGTTTATTTGGCTAAACTAATTCTTTATTTTGACATACGCAAGTGTTCAAGTAAAATATTTATTACCTCGTCACAATCTTTTCTATTCTGTGGCTTAAATATTATTACCTCTGGTCTGTTTAAAGTAATCCATCTCTTAAACAACTTCCACCTCATAGGGAAGGCTTCATTAGCCCTTCCCTTGCACTCTATAATAAAACCATCACCTACAAAGTCTGGGGTGTATTTAATTGGGAGTATCTTCTTCCTACCCCTATTAGTAAATTCTTTTGTTGTCGTTCTCTCATAAGAATCGACATCAAAATCAAAGCCTTCTATTAAAACAAATTCCTCACCCTCATACCTTGCCTTTATCTTGGCATCCTTTAGGCACTTATACATATAAGCCTCTAATGCTGAAGCAAACTTAATCCCATCCACCTCTGTCTTTTTAGACTGAACAAGTTTCCTACCCTTTCTCCTACTGGACATATAACGCATCTTTGTGTAAATAATTATCAGTATCAAAGTAAACGTGTTCCATCCCCACTCCAATCCTTGTGACACCCCTTAATATTAAATGCCTAACAATAAACATCCTTTGCTTTGGATTAGTAGCCCTTAACTTAATTGCTTTACCAACCCTAAATGGAGATGAAGAAGGCAACCCCAATATATCCCCATAAAGTTTAGAGCAATAAGCAAGTTCTACTTTAGGTTTCCAATCTGGTTTTTCAGAGAATATATCATCCAATATCATAACTGGCTCTCTCTCCATAAACCTATATCCACTACCCTCTGCATCTTTGGAGTCAAACATCTCCCAATAGAGGTGTTTGAGTCCCTCTGTATTGTAGTTGACCCTATCCTTCTTTATAAACCTCTTATACTTCATAACATAACAAAAAGATGCCCCGTCAATAAAGACTGGGGCATCTAAAACAGTAAACGAATGAAAAAACTAAAAACAAATAAACTGTGTATTTCTACCCTACAAATATAACGATGTAATATGTCAATTTACTCATCTACAACTCAAAGTTGTTAACCAAGTTATTGACGAAAGAATATACTTATGGCGTATACAAGTAATGAGGCTATGAAAATGCTTTTTTTAGACTTGTGCGTCTTTGTGAGCCGCCAAGTCAAATAGCTAATTTATTAAGAAGCATTTTAAATACTAAAGGCAAAGTTACAAGAAATAATTGAGAAAGTCAAATCGTTTTATTAACGACCTTGACCATTATATTTCTTTTTGTAGTTCTTACTACTCTTTAACTTACTGGTTTTGCTCTTACTATGAACATTAGGTCGTTTAACACTCTTGTTTATAACTTCCTTAACTGATGTCTGCTTCTTTGCCATTACTTATCGCTTGAAGTTCCGTAATAATAAGCAAATATATTAGAGATAACCACCCCTTCTATCATCCCCATTAAATGAACAAACAAATCATTATCCAAAACCGAAGGAACATAGACCACCGCATAAATAGTAAAAACAAAAGAAAACAACCCCGTTAGTCCCGTAATAAACATCATCCAATCTTGACCACCAGACTTCTTGACCTCTACCTCTCTCTTCCTTGCGCTATCCCTATCCGCTACCTCCATCTCATACAACTCCTTATACATAGCATCTTTATCTGCTTGTGGCATAGAGTCATCAGAGTCAATTAAGTTCTTTACAATCCCTAAAACACCCTTGTCTGGTAACACATCAGCAGCAATACTCGGTATCTTGTCAAACAGAAATTTACCAACTGCGGTATCCTTAAACGGCTTCTTACTTTTCATAGATTTCATATTTTGTCTTACCATCAACCTTATAAGCCTTCAGCACTTGATTTCTATTACTTCTTTTAGACAGACTGACGTGTACCCAAGAAGGATTATTATCATCACCAAACTCCCAAATCAACTGGTCAAACTCTAAATTGTTCTTGATGTAATGGAATATAGCACCATTGGTAACCCTCCCAAAAACATCCGCATCCAAATCCATTGCCTCACCCTTCATATGTGTCGAACTCGTAGAGCCTTTTATGGCTCGATTAAGGGCTTCACTTCTGAAAAATGAAGATATGTATATAGGAACATTAAAATGCTCTCTAACGGGCTGAAATACATTCTCTGCCACATACATCATATTACTGAATTGGTCAGCGTTGGGGGAGTTATCAATCCCCAAACGCTTTGCAGTATCTGAATGAGTTGCCTCCTTATAAGATATGTTATTACTTACCATTTAATGAATTTATGTAGTTCTGGATTTCTTCTTCAGTTATATTTAGCCTCAAACTTATGTTTGCTTGGTATTGTCTTACCGCTCTACCATCTTTTAAGATTATAATAGTAGGTACGCTTTTAATCTTTGATTGGATGTGTTTAGGTTGGCTTTCTAATAGTGTGTAAGAATATTCGCAGTTCTTTAAGTGTAGGTTTAAATCGTTTGATTTGTTCCAAGCAGCATTTATTTGTATAACCTCAACTTGAGAATACATACTAAACGACAATAAAAATATTAACCACTTCATTTTAACTCGTATAACCTTTGCTCTATCTTGTCTAATTTGTTACCATTTTCTTCCACCTTTTGTTGGGTGTTCATAATGGTTTCCCTTATCAAAGCATCCTTTAAATCGTATTCCGTTCTCGATACCTCTGGTGGTGGTAATTGTTTAGCTAACTCTATTTCGGCTTTTAAAGTATAAAACATACCTATAACAGTCGCAAGAGCAACCAATAGCGCACCAAGTGTTTCTAAACTTATGGCAAACTTACTATCCTTTGATAATTCTTTCATTATTCACCAAACTTATGGTCAGCGTAATTAAGTCCCATAAAAGAGTGCATCCCATTATCGTCTAAATCTACAGAATAAGATTTCCAACCATAAGGATGGTCAGCAAGAACGACATCCCCGTTTTCGTCAATAGA
>Ga0209555_10000742_pt1 | contig 26893 bp, 43 predicted proteins | sample SaaInl85LU_5_DNA_FD_184643 | JGI IMG/M metagenome (GOLD analysis project Ga0209555, IMG submission 184643) | Marine microbial communities from expanding oxygen minimum zones in the Saanich Inlet - ESP_85LU_5_DNA (SPAdes) (version 2) | ecosystem: Environmental > Aquatic > Marine > Intertidal... | reverse complement strand
CATACGGGTGAAATTGAATGGACCGTAATCAGATCCCCATACTTTTTGATGAGTTTCTGAATGAAGACCACGGTCCATTACTTGGTAATTTGTTTCAGTAAGAAGAACTTCATTATTAACATAAGTTCTAACTCCTCCACGCATTACATAACATTCACAAGTATCATTCTTACCGGTGAATGTCTTTGTTGCTGTCTCCTTGATAATATTATCACATCCCTCTCGATATGTCAAGAGGTCATCAGTAAGTTTATCAAGGTTATTGCATCCAACAAAGTCTGCTGGTGTTCTGATCTCGTAGTTCTTAAGTCTAAGGTAATCACCTTCATCAACTACATCAATCACAAATTGTCTATAAGGACGATCTAATTGATAGTTGTATGCTTGCTCACCATAGAATCTAGTTTCCCCAATCTTACGATGACTAACACGAATGTGAGCATAACGAGTAGGATGACTTTGTGCTTGACGTTTGTTAGCAAAAGTTCCCTCAAATAATTCAAGAAATGTGTTCATCAGGTAAAACTTCAGGATTAACGATATCTAGATCAAATAATACAGGGTGGCATTCTTCAGCAATTAAGTAATCAGAATACTTGAAGATGTCCTCCATAGTATACTCTTCATTAAGTGCTGCTTCTGCTAGTATCCATTTGTCATTTTTATCCTCGTCTTCAAGGACATCGAAAGCAAATGGCATACTTTCAACATAATACATCAAAACAGGTACGTTATCTACAAATACATGTTTACGTGAGATTGTATACCTGAACTGTGCCATAATGTTATGATTTCCTGTTAATGTTATATTTAACAGAATGCGAGTAGGGAGACTTGAACTCCCACGAGCATAATGCTCAACAGATTTTAAGTCTGGTGCGTCTACCGATTCCGCCATACTCGCAAATGCTTCCTGTGAGGATCGAACTCACCTTAGGCAAATTATGAGTTTGCTGCATTCACCAGATTGCTAAGGAAGCACTCCGTATATTATAACACAGATTAGGCAGGACGGGTAGGGGGTGCTGACAGATTAGTAATTGACTGTCGCTTGATGAATGCCTTGAGTTCAGGCGTTTCATCCCACTCCCAGATCTCTTCGTGTCCTTTCTTGTCGATTTTCTTAAACGTCTTTTTCATTGGAAAACTCCTCTAATTTGTCTAGAATACCATCAAATGAACCAATACTGTCAATCTCTGAGATAAGATTGGCAATCTGTTTACATACAATCGGTCGTTCTGCCCTAGCAGCATACGATAATGCGTTGCGAAGACTACCTGTAGCCTCTGAAAGACTCTCTTCTACTTGTTTACCTAAAGCCATTGCTCCTCTTTATCCTCAACATAGTCATTATACTGGGTTTCTTGAATGCTGTCAAGCCACAAGCATCCCAGCATCCTTCATATAGTGTAGTGTGTCATGCATGTTACCAAGATGCTTGGCACCAATGGCAACCTGGGGATAGGTTGCTTCAGGTCCGAACTCTGCTTCAAATGCCCTTTGAGAAAAGTGTTCGTTGAGATTGTACTCATGAAACTCTCCGCCCATAGACTTAAGTAGTGCCGTGATACGCTCACACTCTTGACTGCCGTTTGAATAGATTACTGCTTGCATGTGTCTTCTTTGTAGGTAATAGTGATTTGATTATATATTTCATCTCGGTTGTCGCTGTTGTATACATGACAGCGTTCTACCTTAGCATCCAATAGTTTCTCAATATTATTGAGTTGCCATTCAGCAGCATACTTCTTGAATCCATCATCCATCCAACTCGTGTTAGATCCTGGTGTGTTAAAATCATCCATTATTCAATACCTGGTGGAAAAGTTTCAATTTCAGTCAGTTCATAGTCCCAATCTTCCATGACTGTATTGGCAAGGAATCTATCAGATAGCATTTCAAGTTCCTTCTCAGCATACTCTCTGCTCTCTGCTTCCAACCAAACGTCGATGACCTTACCCAATCTAAGTTTCTTGATATTGAGTTCAGACAATCGCTTACAGGCGTCTCTCACGGCGTTGCCTGGTGAGTCATCAACCTGTGATCGTAGTCGGATGAATACTAATGCTTTAAACTTCATGCTTGTTCCCTCTCATCAAGTGCTTCATGAATAATTTGTTTCAACTCAATACGTTCTTCTTCAGTGAAGATTGTACGAATTTTCACTGGCATAGGAGCATAACTACTTGGTTTCTTTGATTTACCAGGAAGACTCATGCCCTGGGTATCGATTTTGTTTACTTCCATAATTTTTTCATTAACCAACAGGGTTTACATAAAGAGTTTTCGTATTTGCCCTTGGAAGGGACATAGCACCCAACTTGAGGACATTGGTTCGCTGGCACCATATTACCACACCCAACGCATTTTGTCTCCCACATTTTCATTTACGAAATTGATCTCCAGTTTTCTCTCTATGGCAATCATAGCACAGAAGTTGACATTTCTCAATTTCTTTCCATTGTCTCTCCGTCATAGTTTTACATTCCATTCTGGGACGGGGATCGAATTCTTTATCCTGTCGATTGATGTGATCTAATTCCAATCTTTCATATGTTCCACAACCAATACACCCTTCATGATTGTCACGTTCTTCAAGAAATGCAATGACTTGGGAAAAATTATTTTCAAATCTTTCTTTTCTAATAGATTTTCTTTCTATCGACCACTTTGCTTTGCTTTCTACAACTTCAGGTAGTTTATTACGAGCAATCTTTTTTGCCTTTGCTTCAGGCGATAGGCGAGCATACTCTGCTTTATGATCTCTCATAATGTTCGTTCCAATCTATTTGTTGCTTGATCTGGAAAGTCTCTAGGACGACTATCCAAAGCATTATCAGTTTTAGGAGACCCTTCATTCGCTTTCATAGTATGCTGATAATTAGGTCTTGGATATCTAATACAGAATGGATCAGGCATCCAATAGGTAACTTGCCATTGTTGTTCAGGACACAACTCAAGATGCTTCTCTACACTATGAGAGAAGATACCAATTTGAATGTATCCATCATGACTGACACATCTACCATTACCAATGTCAACTAGGAATAGTATTTTACTACTCATAGCACTTCTTGCTCTGGGTTAAGGTTTTTCACGAATTGCATAGGATCTTTTTCTGACTTGTGAACCCAATGATAGCGCATCATCTCAAAAATAGAATCCCACATGGGGATACAGATATAATCCTTCATGTGTGTCTCGCAGCAAGTTCTTTGAGTTCCTTCGCTGTGAGTTTATCTAACTGCTCTGTGAAGTGGTCCAGTAGCAATTGTTTGTATTGTTTCTTAGTCATGGTATTGTTTAATTAATCGTGCAACTTGCTTCTTGTCGCAACCACAAGGAGCATTTCCTAAACATCTGCGAATTAATTCGTTATCACTAATAGTAGGTTTAATAGTAAACCCCCATTTGTCAACTTCACCATCAACAGGTGCTTCGCATGGATCAAATTCGTGTGGCATTAGTCTCGCTGTCTCCAATCAGAAATATCATCCCTCTTAAACCAATCCTTAATATCATCAGCATCAGTGAATCCCTTTTTATGGTTGGATGGATCGGGATCTCCTAAACCCATCCTATTCAGAAAATCGTCTGTGCTACCGTCTTCAATTTTATAAGTAATTTGACGACGTGCCATCTTCAACATCTCATTAGCAGAAGTATTTGCTTTTGCTAATTTATTTGCCCAGATCATATCAGACAATTTTACTTCTTCGCCATTAGCAATACATTTACAAATAAATTCCAGTCGTAGTCTGTATTGTGTAGATAACATATGCCACTCATTTCCACTTAAGTATTTAGAACCATGAAAAAAGGGACCCGAAGGTCCCCTTGGGTGTTCCGACTTTTGTAGAGACCGCACGAAAGGAGTCTCCACATTATTTATCAGAAGCTGTACTTCAGACCCAACTTGGTGCCATAACCACGGTCAACGTTGCTGTCGCCACTACCAACGAAGGAGACTTCGCCGTAAGCGCCAAGAGCATCGGTCAAACCGATACCAACTCCTGCCTTACCAGAAGGAACGGTGTCGCTCTCACCGCCGTCAGGGGAGACTACAGTAGCGCCGCCTTGGACGTAGTATGAAGCAGACTCACCGAGTTCGCCTTCATAACCTACGTGAAGGTCCGTGGCGGTTCCGTTGTAGCTGGATCCAGTGAAACCGGAGTTAGCTTCGACGTTAACGTAGGGACCAGCGAAAGCGGCACCAGCAGATACGGACAGGGCAGCGGTTGCTGCGAATACAGATTTGATCATTGTTGTTTAATTACCTTTGTTTACTTGCGGAATTTATACCCGCAGATGATGGATCGGTTCGACTCCCGATCGCATGAGTTTATTATAGCACAAGACGCTCGATGCGTCAACCAGGTTATGCAAGTAATTGCGGCACTCGCCTGATTTGCTACAAGAGTAATTTATCAGGGTTAGGTCCAGAAATCAACCCCCCTTGTGCCAGTTTATGATACGGATATTAGATGACTGTGATAATGTAAACTTATTAGTTTAGAAGTATTAGAGCACCAGTAACAACAACATTTCCAGTAGCAGCAATAGATATGGTAGTGCCTGCTGTTTGAGTTATAGCAGAACCTGCTGTTTGAGATATATTAGTGCTTGCTGTTTGAGTTATAGCAGCACCAGCATTTTGAGTTATAGAAGCACCTGCTGTTTGATCTATAGCACCGCCAGCAGTAATACTTGCGAGACTACCCGCAGAGAATAAAATAGCATCTGTTGCTTTTACAGAAGCACCGCCAATAAGAGTGTTGACACTATAAGAATTATCTCTCGCTTTGATTAGTGGAGGTGTCCCTGGTTTTCCAGCAATGACAGTTTGCGATACACCACCAACCCATTGCTTATAATCACCAAGGATAGACCAATTAACGTGTCCAGGAGAAACAATGTTTTGTGATGCTCTAGGATCAAATTGTACAGATGTTTCTTCACCAGCACCAAATGTCATCTTCTGACCAAAGACAATATCTTTTTTGTTGTCTACAACTTGCTCAATAGTGCCAGCACTCATTTGGATAGTGCCACCACCATTAGATCCTGCCTGAATGAATACTTGTGATTTTCCAATCAAAAATAATTCTTCTTCAGCAGTAATAATAATTTTCTGTGCCTTGATATGCCTTTCGCTACCAGTAGCTTCTTCTACAATATCCCCATATGCAATAATGTTTAATGCTTCTTCGCCATCATCACCACAATTATATTCAATGTGAGTTACTTGCTCGTGTTTTTGTTGCTGTCCATGAGTGTGTATACACAATTTTCCACTAGAAGCACCCTTTTCTACATTTTTTTCTCCCGTAACAATGACGATAGATCCATTATTTTGGAGTGCTAAAAACCCAGCAGTGCCATCAGGACCATCTATTCTCAGTGTTGATGTCTGACCATCAGGATACATACGTTCATAGATCTGTGAACGAGTCAACACACCTTTCCAGCATGTTGTAAACACAGGACCATCTTTTAGACTCTGTGTTTTATCTGCCGTGGTTTGTGGAAAGATACCTGTGGGGTATTCGTTAGCGGGTACAGCGTGTGACATTATGGACAATCAATATAACGACCAGTTCCGATCTTAGTAGATCCAACTGTAGTGAGTGCTTCAGTATCTAGGCATCTAAAAGATGGTAATAGTTTAGCACCATATCCACCTCCACCAACGATAACAATCTCAGGGAATTTTTCAAATGTTAATTGCCTATCTAAAATTCTAGCGCCAACGACAAATCCATCTTCATTGATAACTGCTTCCGCAACACCAAGTTCACCATTTATATACATATCAGGTTCTGATGTGTATCCAATTCCGGGGCGGATTATAGTAAATGCATCAATGATACAACGAACACCAGATTCATTAGCAAGATTTAATTTATATCCGTATCCAGGTGCTTTAATACGAATTTCTGTGATAAATCCATCTTGATCTAGTAAAGGAGTTGCTACAGCACCAATTCCTTCACCACCAATCCAGACATATGGTGGTTCTGCCCAAGGATCTCCTGGTTGAGTGATGGGTATTTCAATAATTCCGCCATTATCATCTGTAATAATAGTTTCAGGAATAACTTCAGGAACAATAAATTCGTCTGTAGTTGTTCCTGGAGTATCACCCTCACCATCATCTTCTGGTGGTTCAGTACTAATCTCTTCTGTAAGTGGCACCACCAGCACATCTGTAGTAGCACCAGTTCCATTCACAGTGAATATAAGCAACTCTTCTTCTTCATCTAAAGAATCTTCAGAAATTCCAACTATTACTTCAGCAGTATTATTATTGACAACAAAAGAACCTGTTGTTTTTCCACCAATAATATCACCAGAGTCAATATCCCCTGTTAATGTATAATATGCATATGTACCATTCTCTACGTTTTCTGTAGTGATTGTATATTGTACAAAATCGCCTTCATTAACAGATACTTTGTCAGCAACTACTTCATATGAAGGTGTAGTATCAGAAGATGGAGTATCATCAGAAGGTGGAGTAGGAATATCTTCTACTACTTCAGGTGGGAAAACATCTGGTATTTCTGGAGTTGGATTTATTGGTATAGGATAATATGGAGTTCCTGGTTCTCTTATATTACGTTCTGTGATTACACACCTACCAACATTTTTTATAAACGTAGATCTAATTCGACTACCTTCACCAGGAGAATTTTTCTTCAGAATAACAAAAAAGTCTTCATCACCTTCGTTTTCTGATGAATGGAAAGTTTTAATAGTAATACTTTTTACAGTTTCTCCTGGAGCAAATCCAAGAATACCACTATCAGACAAGTAATCTTCATCTGGAGTAGCAGTTCCTTTTCTAGATGTTCTATAAGACACAGATGAAGCAGATTCAGTAACTCCAGTTCTAGTTACCTGGAATACAGCATCAAATCCCTCCTCTACAATAATATCAGATATCGTATAAACAATTTTTGGTGTTTTTGTTGGTTTATCACTGTAACGAGGAACTCCACCAGTAAACCCAACTGTTGTAATAGATAATGGTTTTCCAGTATAAGCATCTTCACAGGTATACTGATTAAAGTCAGCTCCTGTAGCAGGGAATAAATTATCAATGTTGGAAAGAAGATCATCTAGGAAATCATTTCCTTTTTTGTCATCTTTATCTTTTTTCTCACCATCTGTACAAATTTGTTTGTATCCGGCACATTCATTATTAGGTCCAGAGCAAGAAATACCAAGTAATTTTAAGACGAAATTAATTGCTCCACCTAAAATATTAAGTGGTCCGGCAATAGCACCAAGAATATCCTGAATAGGTCCAAGGATACTGCTGAGTATAGTCTCCATCAATGAATTAATCTTTGATAGAATACCATTTACTAGTGTGTCTACTTGACATGCTGCAGCACGATAAACCTGATTAACTAGACCCATTAAAACGTTCGTCAACCATCCTGCCAAACGATCTCCAAGATCTGCCATTTTACACCCAAGATCTTTAAGCAGATTATTGAACCATTCTGTAACTGGAGTAAGGGCATTTCCAGTTTCATTTGGATACAATACTGCTTTAATTAGATCCTTAACAGCATTAGTAAGTTTCTCAAGCACAAAACCTTTTACCTTTGCGATAAAATGCCTGATTACAGCCATAAACTTATTGACATACTTTCTTGCTATGCCAATACCACTATTAATTGTTCCACTGATAGGACTGATCAAATACGTGCCAATGTTTCCATCATTTTTCTGAACTTCATTTAAAAATTCACCAAGTAAAATTTTGGTTTTGTCAGTTAAATTTTGTTTGTCGCATTTTTCTGCTACAGATTGACACCATTTTTCATCATCCCGACCCCTCAGCATTCTTGGAGGTATTGGGACTGTATCATCACCAGTTGGCAAAGCACCAGTGGTTTTGTTTGTTTCTCCTTCTCCACCTTCCCGATTTTCTGGTGCTGGTTGTCCGTCTGTAACAGGATTTACTGGATTATCAACTGTATTATTGACTGTTCCAAAAGCTGTGCTCTCACCAGGTCTCTCACTCTTAGAGATAGTTGTAGCACCAGGAGTTTGTCCAATAGAACCCATAATAATGGGTTTCTGCTTTAAGTGATCTAAGTAAAAACCAACAACCCAACACCCCTTAATAAGTTGTGGATGTGCTCCACCAACATTACCAGGCATGAAGGGCACATTGACTGGCATCATCACATTTGCCCATGGCAAGTCTGACGTATCAAGGATCTCCTTACTTTGAGGATGATCACCTACGATACGAACCTTAAAACGGTATCCGCCTTTATTGTTTTTTTCTTCTGCGGCAGTTTGTTCGACTTGACCCACCCACCAATTGAACCCATCGGATCCGATGCGCTGAGTTGGGATCAACTGTGATAATAGTTGGTCCATGTTAATTAATCATCAAAGACTTTACACTCTAGTGCGCTTGGTTCCATTTCACAAAACAATTCTAAAGGTGAGGGATCATGATGATCTCCTGCCTCAATTTCTTGTTTGTGATTTTCTGCATAAACTTCAAGTTCCTGAAGTTCACCTTCGATATGACGACGTTGGTTAGGAGAAGTCATAGGATTGTCAAGGATCTCTTTGTCCTTAGCAATATGTGCTTCGATATTTTCCATAAGTAATTGCTTCTACGTTTTTATTTAGTGCCGTGGTTTGATGGTCTATCTTTAAGACCATATGAATCTCTCATGAGTCTGAGAGTTGTTGTGAATCTACCATTAGTTCCGACTGTAGTATCATAGGTATGAGTTGCCTCGTTGATTAAATAAGTTCCACTAGATTCTATATCGTATTGATCTTTTCTTGCTTCAGCATTTGGAAGTTTACTCGATAACCTAATGTCAATTTTATCACCCGCACAAATATCAGGATTTCCAGGAATTACTATGGTGCATATTTGGTTCTTTAATAACTGATATCTCGCGAGAGATTGTGCAGCATAAAATTTCTGCCAGTCAGCAAACTTAGTTGGATCTGTACTACCATCTTTTGGATCGGGTGAAGCGGGGGTTTTTTCGTTATACCATGATTCGTGATCTAAGTAGATAGACATAATTCTACTCGGATAATCAGATAATTCAATCTGATTTGAGGGAATCAAAGTAATTCCTTCTTGACCACCCAAATGTGCCATATTATCATAACTGTCTTTAATCTTGTAAACATACTCTTCATACTGTCCCGTGGAGTGGTTGAAGAACACTACCATAGAAGAATATTTACCTCTGCGTAATGATGACATTAAATCAAGTTCAGATCCAAAAGTAGATCGATATACCACAAACCTATCGTCTGCTCCATCACCTTGATTAGCAATTTTCTCTATGTAAGGACCCCACGAAGGTGATTTTAATTTTTTTGATTTAAGACTACTATCATCATTTGCACATAAAGAATCAACTGAGAAAAAATTATAACCTCGTTTAGATTCCCAGAAAAAGAACCCAGCACTTCCTCTCACACTTTGAGATGTATTTGTTTGTGATGTTGTTGTGTCTTTTGTTTGATCAAATTTTGCTTGTGGAGAGACACTTTTTACTGCCATCGCATTAACTAAATCAAAAACTCTTTTTCTATTTGGTAAAATTTTTGTATCAAATAAAGATGGTTCGCTAAAAAATTCTTTTTGTGTATTTAAACTTTCTTGTAGTAGGTTAGAGATAATTTTTTCAGGATTTCCCTGTAGAGGTTTTGTAACTCTAGTAACTTCGTTGTTAAGAGCCTCTGGTGATATAAGTCCAATTGTATATGCTTGTTTTTGATTCTGAGCAAATCTATTGCCTATTTTCCATATCGCCAAAGAATAAGTAAGAGATTCATTTATACTAGTAGATACTTCAATTTCAACTATTTCTCCACCCTGTACAGGCAATCCTTGTAGTAATCCACCACTATCAACTACCACCATAGTTGCCGACAAAAATGGAGATGTAATAGTTTCAACGTAATTGAAAGAATTTATCAGAGTTGTTATTGGAATAGGTTTACCACCACTATTTGGATATATCTTTACTGCGGTTAATCCAAAGTCCGTGTTAGATTTAAATTTTGTCATGAGAATGTAGCTTCTTGGAAGGCATAGATGATTGTTCCCATATCAGCAGACCCAGGTCCCGGTGATATATCTGCCGGAGCATTTCCACCATTGTTAGAACCAGGTGACATATTAGTAATGTTGTTAATATTAGTAGTATTCCCTGTAGATGCCATTGCCAATTCTTGTGACCTAGTATTAAGAGCAGTGGAAGTATCAGCAGATGCAGAAGCAAGTTTATTTGTGTCATTATCTACTGGATTTAAGGAACTTACTTCTTTTGGTTTAGCAGCCTCCATTAATTGCTCTTTTAACCCAAGGTTTTTACCTTTAGTATCAATGGGCATGATCATACCCAACGCACCTTTTCTCATGATTTTATATCCACCACTATCATTCTTAATAGCACGAAACTGGTTATCAGAACCAAAATCAATAAACGACTGGTCACCCAGACTTGGTAATGATTTTGCCCAGTCACCACCTGTTGTAGCGGCAGCTGCTTGTTTCGCTTTGAATGCTGCTGCTTGTCGTTTTGCAATCGCAGCAAGTTTTTTTTGATATTCAGCCTTTTGTTCTGGTGTTGCATTTGCTCCAGGAATTTCACTAGGATCTAGAGTTAATGGACCACCATCTGGCGGGTCTGGAGTTGGGTCTGGTTTATTATTTAACGCCTTCTCTTTTTCTAATGCTTTAGCAATAACTTCTGGACTAATTGAAGCTGCGTTACCAGCATCGCCATAATCAGCGTACAAACTTTCACCTTTTTTAATGTCTCTTGCAGGTACTCCATTAGCATATTCACCCTTCTTCATATCACGAGGAACACCAACAGAAGCAAATTCTGCTGCTAATGCCATCTGTGCTTTTTCTAAAGACGAACCCTCTGCTCCTTTTAAGTAGTTTCCAACAGATGGTCTTTTTTGATCGATCACATATTGTTTAAATTTATCCTGAGTTTCTTCGTTAAAAATATCATCTCTACTAATACCCGCACCACTCACAAAACCTTTCATTGTGTCTGGGATAATTTGATACTTACCAACAGCAAATAACGTTCCCTTTGCTTGCTCATCCATAACTTGACCAACAGTCATCTTAGAAATTGCTTTAGGTGGTGTGTATCCAGCCTGAGATCCAGCTCTACCGGTATTATAAGAATCAATTCCACCTTCTCCCCCAGAAATAGTAGAGAAAAGATCGTTTCCGACTTTTGCACCGCCGCCGTTGCCGCGACGGTCACCGCCACCGGGAAGAAAACTTAATAACCGGCTCCATATATTATCAGCACCTCCAGCACCAGGGATCAGACTTTTCAATATATTTTTCAATGCATCGACAAAGTTTGCCCATCCATTTTGTTTGTCATAATACTGAGAAAGTCCTTGTGCCTGAAGTTTTGCGAATTTACTTTTATTTTTAAACTGTGCGTCTAAAATACCTTCACCAAAGTTAAGGAAAGTTTTTCTGCCTTCAGCACCCTCAAGTGGGAAAACACCTTCTTTACCCTTTTCACCAACTAGTCCAAGAGTAGCATCAGAAATAATACCACCTTCGGCAAATGGGACTACTCCCATATCTCTAGCAGCCAAAGCAGCGTCAATACCAACAGACCCGGCAGTTCCAATACCAGGAACAGTAGATGCTGCTCCAGATGCTAATTCAAGACCAGCACCAAGGAAATCGCCTTGCATTGCTCTCTGAGCAGCGAAAATAGCACCTAGTCCTAATCCTACTAATGGAATTTTTTTACCTAAACTCTTCGCAAGTGCTCCACCTGCCACTTTACCAACTGATTGAGCTCCTAGTTTGGCACCCATTCTGGCACCAAAACCACCTGCTAGTTTGCCACCAAGAGCAATACCTAACCTAGCACCAGTTCTGCCAGCACCTCTTTTGGCAGCACCCTTGAGCATATTTTTTGCCAGCACTTTGCCGCCAATACCCATACCAGGACCACCGCCTCTTGACGATCCTCCTGCCCCAGACATAGCACCGGTAGCGGCACGTAAAAGACCTTGATAAGCAGAATTACTAGAAAGGTCCTGACCATTCTCAAGAGCACTTTCTTCCGCAGCTGCTTTTGATTTTCTCGCTAATTTATCTGTTTGTTGTCGCTGCGCCCCAGCGATCATTTTTTGCTGATTAGATTGCTCTTTAGTAGCAGAAACTAAACTCATCGTGACAAACGTTAGTCTGTCAATTGCCTGAACTACTTCTTCAGATCCACCACCACTATCACCGAAAGTATCAAGGCGTTTGGTGAACATATCACCACCACCAAGATCTCTCTCCACACCAAGATTCGTAGCGCCAATATCTACAATAGAGTCGCCAAAATAACCTTCTCCTGTTATACCTTTTCTTCGCGAAACTCCAGGTGTAGCAGCACCACCAACCACATCAGGATTTACAGCAGATGCACCAGGGAGTGATCTTTGTAATGAACTCCCACCAAGCATTTTTTGTAGTGGAATTTCTGATACGTTAGTATTCCCACCACCACTCAATAAATTAGTTTTACCACCAGATAAAGTTTTTTGCTCATCTAAAATATTTACTTTAGCGGCAACCATATCCGCTGTTTTTTCTTTCTTATCACGATTATCCAGATACTTTTTAACAGCATCAATAACTCCCCCAAGATAATCTACATTACCTCTGTTGTCTTGATATGATAGGTATCCGTGTGCCATTATTGTTTAGCTGCTTCGCGAGCTTGCTTGATTTGTTCTAAGTGTTGCATCAAGAGACTAACGTAAACTTGACGCTCCCATGGTATCATGTTTTCAATTTCACTCAAATTATATTTATGATGCTGCATCAAAGAAAAATTAGTTTTATAATATCCCTCTAGCGTATTATGAAAGAGGGCTATCCGAAAAAATTGGATAATCCAGTAAGTACAAATTCAGATGGTTCTCCAGTATTTGGATTGATTACGGTAAATTTGTGCTCTAGTCTAGGACAAGATTGGAAGAATTCTTGAATTTTTTCAAATTGAGTGTTGGTAAGATTTTCTACAAATTGAACAAATTCTTTTTTTGATGTAGTAGAACTATCATATACGCCTTCAGCATCAAATATTTGATCGACACAATCAGCAATGATTTCAATAATTCCTTCAGCAGATGGAGACTGTCCCATAACTGATCCAGTAATAAAATCATTCCACTGTGGATATTTCATGATTACACCCATATCATCAGATAGCATGATTTTATTACTATGCCCTTCTGGTTTGATAACATTAACCTCAGACAAATTCAAATTATATTGAACTTTTGTTGTATTATCATCTTTACAAGTTACTTTCATTTCAACAATTTCGCCTACAGACACAGCGCGAATTTGAAGAAAAATATACTCCAAATCAAAAATTGCTAAATTTTCAATTTTTACTCTAGATTGAATACAACCTTTTAATGCAGTTTTTACAGCTTCTTCAATTTGTTTTTCGTCATTTGTTTCTAATGCCAAAAGAAGTAGTTTTTCTTCTTTTACGACAAATGGACGATATTTAATTTTTTTGCCATTAGACGGAATTTCCAACTCATAGGTTGGAAGCACAACTTGTGGTAATGCCATTATGTTCAGATCATATCATATTAATATTTAGTGCGACTTTTTTAAGCAAAAATGAGCAGGAAAAATTTTCCCACTTTCATGGAATTGAAAAATCAATTTTGCTATGCTACGTCGCCATTAGCTCCTCTTAAATCTGCCAAACCAGTCTGTCTTTGTGCCTCTGATAAAATAGACCTTCCAGTAATGGTTTTAAATTCTTGTACTAATGGTTTTCCTGTTACCGCAGTAATATCTCTATTAATAGTGTAGTGTCTCTGATATTTAAACTGAGCAGTAACTTTAGTAATTTGAGAAGATCCAAACTGAAGTGGGATAGCATCAACGGCATATGGATATGCCTTCTCCATAACATATGTGATTGGTTTTCTTTGTGTTGGTGAATTTGGACCAGATTCAGTTTTAGTAATTTTTATAGTGCTAGCATAATCATCTTTATATGCTAGTCTAGTCGATCGATTTTCAAGATAAGTTCCACTTTCAATAAAACCAGTTTCATTAAAAATAGATCCATACCACAAATTCAAAGATTTCAAAAGATTCAAATTAGCATCCAACATAAAAGAAAGTTGAAATTCAGTAAAGACCCTGGTATGGGGATAATCTACAGATCCCAATCCAACATAAAGACCATTTTGTGTCCCAGTAGCAGTATTTACATTTGGTAATTGTGCTTCATCACAGAAAAATTCAACTTCCTCTGAATTAAAATATGCCGCAGCAGGTCCTTCAAAACTAACCACAAAGTTATTACTAAATGACATACCGCCATTTTTTGCAACTGTGCTTAAGAATCTATTGATTGACACACTAAATACCTATGTTGGTCCTTCTATATTTATGGCGTACTCAGGATTTTACAAACCTAAAAATCCTACTAAGTACCGTGGCAATCCTTCAAACATAGTTTATAGGTCGCTATGGGAACGTAAGTTCATGGTGTTCTGTGATAGTAATCCCTCAATAATCGAATGGGGTAGCGAAGAGATAATTATTCCCTATCGCGCACCTGATGGTAAGGTAAGACGATATTTCCCTGACTTTTATATTAAAGTAAAAGAAAAGAGTGGCAAACTTACCAAGTATATTATTGAGATCAAACCCAAAAAGCAAACTCAACCACCGAATGAGAAAAATAAAAAAACTGCTGCCTATCGTAATGCCGCACTAACTTATGTAAAGAACCAAACTAAATGGTCCGCTGCGCGAGAGTATTGTGAAGACAGGCAGATGAACTTCTTAATACTAACCGAAGATCACTTAGGAGTCTAAAATGGCAACCGGATTTGCGTCAGTCCAACGTAATAATACAAATAAGAACCCAGGATATAAGACATTATTTGAAAGAGTAAGTGCTGCTACAGGAGGAGAAAAGAAATCTCTAACTTGGTATAGATCTGCAGTAAAAGCAGAAGCAAGTAAATACAAAAAGAATTTTAACAAGTACATCTTAGACGAAAAGAAAGATCGTGCTGGTGCTGTTAAAGAACAAGATAAGAATGAACTGCGTAGATATGCAGTAGCAGGTCATCTTTATATGTTTGAATATAAGGCAAAAATGAAGTGGTTGCCTTACTATGATAGATTTCCTTTAGTGTATTGTTTTAAAGCACCAGGAAAGCATGAATTTTGGGGTGCTAACTTACACTACCTCTCCCCAAAGAAAAGATTGATTGTTACAAAGAAATTGATGCAAGGCAGAGTTGACATACCTAAGATATGTTTCCATAAATATCTCAGTAGTCATGTAGATGGATTATATCTTGACCTTGCTGCAGATGAATGGGACACTGCTATTCTTTTGCCGACCGAGGATTATGTGAAAAATGTTAACGGAAGAGATTTTCCTATCGATAAAAAAATCGTATGGGAAGAGACCGATGACAAATTCTACGATAAAATCTCAGGTCAAAGAATGATTAAAGGATACGGTAGCAAGCAGTCTAAGGAGATGTCTAAGTAATGGCAGAAACATTGAAGACAAATTTTGCCGGAAAACCGACAGATCCAGGTAATACAGTAGGTCAGGTTGTAAAGACTAGAGCTGTTGGTGGCATGGGAAGCACAAATGATGCTTACTATCGATGGACAGGCAAAGAATGGGTCCCTGCTAACGATGATCAAGTTCAATCTTATACGAACGAACAAAAGAATCAAACTAAACTAACACCTATTATAGGACCAACATCATTGCCCGCTGCTGGTAGTGGTTCTTTACGATACCCAAATAAAGATATAAATGAAAGTGGTGATTATGTTCTTTTTAAATTTAAAAAATATCAACCACCATTTGGGAAAAATGCTAAAATAAAAGTAAATAAAACAGATGGTTTTGACTCTAAAGTATTTAATTACAACCAGTCAAAAGAATATAAATCTGCTGATGCCGAGGGATACAAGACAATCATAATGTATATGCCGGAAGATGTTTCTACTGGATTTAAAGCAAACTGGGGAGGAAAAGCATTCTCAAATATAGGAGCAGGGATACTAAAATCTGCTGGCGCTGAGGGTATGGATAAATTAAAACAATTTGGGGAAGAAGCGGGAAATGCATTCAATAAATTACTTCCAATGGCAGGTTCTGCTGCTCTTCAAAAAGCAATTACAAAGATAACGGGTGACAATATATCAAACAATGATATTTTTGGTAGTATTTCAGGAGCAATTTTAAATCCAAACGTGGAGCTTTTATTTGATAGTATAGACATGAGAACTTTTAATCTTAAATTTAAGTTAGTTCCTAGAAATTCAGAAGAATCTGGCATTATCAATGAAATATGTAAAACATTTAAAATGTGTACACTCCCCACCAAGAATCCAGGAGAAATTTTTGGATTTGAAAATTCAGGAACTGGTGCTGGTTTTATAGGTGTTCCGAATTTATGTCAAGTTTCTTTCATGAGAGGAGCAAAAGAACACCAAGCTCTTCCTAGATATAAAATGTGTGCTATTACTAGTGTTGATGTAAACTATACTCCTGATGGAGCTTACGCTACATATAAAGATAATGATTTCCCAGGTCAACCGGTTGCTATTGAATTGTCAATAGGTTTCCAAGAAACAAAACTTGTATTCGCAGAAGAAATCGCAAGAGGAGAGATAAGATAAAATGTATTTTTCAATTGTTCCAAACATCTCATACGATGAGAAACCAATTAGTTATCCATTTTCAAATTCGGATTTTGTAACTGCTAAGAATTTCTTTCGTAGATACAGAATTAACGATGACGTATTTTCTTATGCTATCATTTTTAAGAAGTATTCAATTGAAGATGGCGAACGTCCAGATACTTTAGCAGAAAAAGCATACGGAGATCCATTCTATGATTGGATTATTGTTTTGACAAATAATATGGTCAACGTCCAATATGATTGGCCAATGACAAACTATGAGATGTATAAGATTCTAGAAAAAGAATACGATGATCCGTATGGAACTATTCATCACTATGAAACAGACGAGATTGGACCATACAAAAAGGGTCAACGTGTTGATGAGACATTCTACAATACAACACACAAACTAAACATTGACGGTGCTATCATAACAAAAAACGGCAACGAGATTTGTGGTCCCGTCACCGTTGCTGAGTGGTATAATAATGAGAATGAAAAGAAGAGAGAAATCTTTTTACTGAAACCTGCATATCTAGAATCATTTGTTAATGATTTCAGAAGACAAAATTTATACAAAAAAGACGCCAACTTTATCAGTCAGCGTCTAAAGAAAACTGGTTGACTTTTCCAAGCAAAAAATTAGCAGGAAAAATTTTTCCAGTTTTACCGTTTTGAAAAACCCATTTTGTAGCAAGAAGGTATTGCTATTTTTGGATTCTTTTTCAATACTCTGTAAGCATGACCATGCACATCTGTTTCTAAAGTAAGGTGTGCTTTAGTATGAACGACCTGAATCACCAACAGAAACCCAACAAACGAAAGGTTTAGATAAGTCACTGGATGATTCAGTCCTTTCCAGAGAAACTTAATCACTCCTCAGCAAGACGTGCGAAGTAAGACAGTGCATCGTCATCCTCAACGATTGCTTCTTCCTTGACAGGAGAGGGAGCATTCATCTGCTGACGGAACGATGACTGAGGGGTGATGTCAGGGTCGTTGAACCCACCAGTAGCAGCGACTGGTTCGTACTCTTCGCTGTCTACTGTAGGAACAGCAGTGCGTTGAGTGATACCAAGCACCATATTCAGACGCTTCTCAAGGTCAGCATATGATTTGAACTGATCCTTGTGAGTGAATGCTTCAAGGGAATTCTCTTGCTTCCAGATTGCTTCTAGTTGATCATCATCAGCTGACAGAGCAGAGACATTATCAAACTCAGAACTATCGTAGTTCCAGTATCCTGCGACCTTCTTGATCTTCAGTTTGAAGTTAGCACCTTCCCAAAGATCAAAGACATTTACAGGTGTCTCGTCTTGGAACTCAGGTTGCATAGCAGCGAGGATCTTGTCGTGAATCTTCTTGCCATACTTATAGAGGAAGACTTTGCCTTCGTTCTCAGGGTGCTTAGGATCCTTCACAACATAGATGTTGCTATAGTATTGAAGCTTACGCTTCTGCTTACGAGCAGTCTCTTTGTCTTCATCAGCACCGCTATTCCAGAGACGGCGGTTTACTTCACCAACAGGATCGTTTTCGTTGAGTGTAGTCAAAGAGTTTTCAATATACCAACCACCAATACCTTGGAAGGCGTGGGAGTATAGTTTTGCCCAAGGGAGAGTCTCTCCATCAGGGGCAGGGAGGAAACGGATAACAGCGTATCCATTTCCAGAAGCGTCAACCTCTGGTTTCCAGAAACGTTCATCAACGTTCTTACCGCTGGATGATTTCTCTAATTCCTTTTGTAGGAAGTCAAAGTTTGTCTGGGATTTACGCTTAAGGTCTGAAAAAGACATAGGATTTTTGGATTGGATTGGATTTGGTTTACGTGTTGGGTCTTACGCTCAATACTGTGCTGCCCAACGAAGTTATTATAGCAGGTGGTGGGGTGGGTGTCAACCCGGTGGTCCCTCACCATTTTCAAAACGAGTCTTGAGAATTTGAACTTTCTCCAACAACTCATCAAACATCTGCTCTATGGGTGTACCAGGTGTAGCACCCAGCATAACAACCCCTTGCTTCATCGTCTCAAGAACAGAGACAGCTTCAGGATCGTCACTCAACTTGATGCGAGCATGAAAGATTTTTTGTTTTTCAATAAGAGTTGCTAGAGTATCAAAGTATTCTAGTTTACGTTCTTCATTGAGAAGAGCAAAGTTCATAGCAGATCTAAAACAATACTGCTGAAGTTCCATCATCTCTTGGATATCTCCTCGGATGATATCTGATTTAAAGAAGCTCATACTAACATTAATTTGGCACGACTTGTTTTTTTCATAAAATTAAGTTGTTGAGCATCATGACGGAGTTTTTCCTTCAATGGTTTGCTGATCAACTTATTGATGCTATCTAGTTCAATCTCATTCACTTCACAGTAGTGGATAACCGAATCAATATAATTCATATCGGGATTACTAACAGCAATCTTCTCCACCTCCTGCGAAAATCTCGCAGCAGTCATAAACTTATCCTCTAATAATTGTTTCTTGTCCATGTTGTTCTTGATACTCCGAGATATAACTCATTAGTTTCATAAAGAATTCTTTCTTAGGTGGAAGCACCTTAACTTGAGTCTCTCCGTTTTCACAAGCAACAATAGTTACGAGTTGTTTGACACTCAACCCATAGTTTTCTTGTAGCATACATGCGTATGCAGTTTCTTGAACGAAGTAATCGTAAAGATATTTCTCACGCTTTGGTTCAGCAGCAGTCTTGAAGTCAATGATAGACAACACACCGTCAAACTCAGCGATACAATCTACTCGCCCTGCAATCTCTAAATGTTTAGAGTAGAGCGCCGCTTCTTGTAAGTAAATATTATTTATACGGTCCAAATCAGGGCGACTATGATGGAACATTAGTACAGGAAGTGGATGCGATTTATACTTCTTCAGGTCTAGATCATTATTAAAGTAGTCTTCAGCAATAGAGTGATACTTTGTGCCACGACCAGTAGCACGAGTTGTCTTAGCATTTGCTGCCTTCTCGCCAACACGAGCTCGCCACTTAGCAATGCCTGCTTTCTTTGCTGCGTTGTTGCCAATCACAGTGGTGACAGATGGATAGTGATGTCCTGTTGGTGTAAGATAAACACGTTTGCCCCCCACCATTTCAGCAGACATTTCAATAGGATCTAGTCCCACATGATTGAACAGTTTCATAGACCTAGATTAATTTTGTTGATGATGTAAGATTTGACGAGACCAGAGCGAACGATATCATCCACACCAAACTCAACCAGTGAGAACTCATCCATGTTTTGTAGGATGCGTTGGAAGTCTAGGATACCTGAACGTTCAGAGATCTTTTGAAGGTCAGTTTGTGCTGCGTCTCCACAGAAAATGATCTTACTGTCTTGTCCCACACGAGTGATGATTGAATCAAGTTCGTGGAAGTTTAGGTTCTGACACTCATCAATGATAACGATAGCATTGTCTAGTGTAGTGCCACGTATGAAACTAGTAGACCAGAAGGAGATAGTTTCCTGTGCCTTCAGGTTATCATAGAGCATTTCATATGATGCATCGTCAGGCATCTCAAACATGGATTGAACCATGTTCTTATATGGTATCTGATAGAGAGAAGACTTATCCTCATGGTCTCCAGGAAGGAAACCAATCTCCCTAGTAGCGACAAGAGAGCGAACAATATAGATCTTTTCAAAAGGTGTATACTCATTGAGTACATCCTTAAGTGCTTTATAAAGAGCAACATAAGTTTTACCAGTTCCTGCTACACCATAGGCATAGATCATCTTACCTTTGTCCCACTCATCAAACATGATTTGTTGATTGTGAGTAAGAGGTTCGACTGGAACCATGTATGCTTCATCAATGGGTTTACGACGCTTCCTCTGCTTCGCATTCATACCTTGTCCAGGTGCTTTAGTAGTCTTCTTTCTAGCTGGCATGTCAGTTATACTTTTGTGTGATGGTTCTGTTTCTTGGTGCCTTAGGAGCAATCTTATTCTTCATTATATCATGAAAACCAGGATGTGTTCTACTCATCTTGTCTCTCCAGTCACCTACTTCACCAGAGGCAGGGCATGTAGATGGATCACTCCAATCTCTATCCCATTCTGGATTGTCATCTTTCCACTGACTCCACTCATGAACACTAAGTCTTACTTCTTTTTGTTCACCAGTTTCTTTGTTAATCACTGGGTAAGTCGCCATCGTCTCCCTCCTTTACTTTATTAAATCCAAATGGACCTGCTCCCTTTTCTTCGAGTGCTAGCTTCAGTGCAACACCACCAATTGCTTCCATAACTTTAATGACTTGCTCAGGTTTGGCATCCTCACCAAGTTCTTTGGCAACGTACCAATACTTAGGCCAAAATGTTTGACCTGCTAATTCATAATCTTCTAACGTTAATAGTTTCATGACCACTCCAGTGCTTCAGCACAAATAGGTAATTCTTTTACAAATACATCGCGACATTGTTGAGCGATATCCATGTGTTCTTTCTGTGTTCCATGAGCAGAACGCAGATCGATATAATGCATCCATGATCGAACTGATCCGCTCATGTAAATTTTGGTGGGAATTGCTAAAGGAAGCACAAAACGCGAACATTCCTTTGCAATCCCTACAGAAAGCATATGCTGATATAGATCCATAGCAGAATCAAAGTGACGCTCGATAGCAATCTCAAGTTCCTGCTTAACAAAAGGATCTACATCATCAATACTATTCTGACGGTTCTTTGTATCTTGACGACGCAAATTAGGTAGAGGAATCTTATCAGTCAACATAGAACTATCAGCATACCGCTGAGAAAACTCTTGGAATGTGAACGATCTATGCCTCAGGATCTGAGCTGCGATTCCCCGATTAGTTTCAATCTCCAGTGTCATGAACGCTTGTTCAAATACAGACCAGTGATTGTGCTTGATACAATAACTAAGGAGTCCCGATACTTTCGGGTTGTCCTGGTTGTTCGGGTTGCTCACCCTCGCTACGTACCCCATCATCTTCTCCGCTTCTGGGGTGATAGAAACTAGACGGACTGACCCATGTTGTTGCTTCATTCTTGAATCCTTTGCTCATCATTTCACGTTTTTTCTTGAGACCTAACTTCGCAGCACGTAACTGCAGTCGCATGTAATGGATCTCTTCATCAGTATACATCATCGGATTCTTATCCGCAAGCTTAATCGCTTTCTTTGCTACTTTAATTGTGTCCTTGAACCTCAATGGGTTACCTCCTCTAAGTATTGAAGGAATGCTTCTTCAGCACCCTCTGTTGATTTATTGCCTTGGGATACCCAGTGGTGACAGAATTCATACAGATGCTTTCCTGTTTTTAATTTCAAGTAGTGTTTCAATTTAATAAACACATCTGCGCGAAGACTCATACGTTCGTCACTGTATCTCCAGTCAGACTCTATGTCCATATATTTATGGGTAATATCAACACATCATAGCACAAAAAAAGGAGGGTCGCAACCCTCCGTGATGATGTTATGCTAAGATCCTCCTACAAATACGTTTACATAATGACTGACCTTCTCGACATTCAATTAAGCATTCATAGTATTCATTAATTGTTTCTAGTTCCTCTTGTGATTGTTTTACAGATGATTCAAAATTTCTCCACTCATGTAGTTGATTGAATGGTATTAGATTATGCATGATACACCTCCTTAGTATAGAATAAAACTACATCATAACGAAGAGTTATTTCTTACATCACTAGTCCTCATTTCTATAACTAATTATAAGGGTTTCCTCACATTTTAGCATCCGTAAATATGCTCAAAAATAAATAAGCACAAAAAAAGAAGGGCGTTAACCCTTCTTTTACAAGTTTACAAGTAACTCACTTACTGTAGGTACGACCACGATAACAGAATGTGCCGTGGGGTTCCTTTAATTCGACACAACGTGTAGTATACTCAACACCACGGTATGAAGTGTGTGTAATCTGTGCGTCGTGAAGGGCAGATGCTTTGTTGATCTGCTTCTTGATCATGTTTAGTGTGTTCATTTGTCAGTCTCCTGAAGTTAGGGTTTTTAATCCCCGTTCCTTCAGTCGTGTGCGTCCCAGATACACTCAGGGGTAGATTCCTTTACGGTCTCTATCAACTCTACCTTAAAAGCATCAGAGATTTTCTCGTTTGCTTTCATCTTAAGCATGATTGTATCAGCTTGTTGGCAGGTGAGTGATGAATAGAATAATAGTTCTAACATGGGATGAACGGCTCCGTTCCGCGACTTACTTGCGTCCCACCCAAGAGTGGGATGAACGTATGGTAATTATACCATACTTTATTTATGGCGGCAAGCAGTCTGATTCAGTTTCCAGAGAGATAAAATGCCTCTCCTCTAGCATGGCAAACTCTCTTTACTTGTGCGTCATAGACAGGAACAGTGCCAGCACCCGTGATTAAATTCTTAGCAAAGTCAAATGCTTCTTTATATTTACTAAACTTGTACACATCATTATAAGTTTTAGCAGATACAAGAATGCCATCCTTCCTCCACGTCTTCATCGTATGCCAAACTAGAGGGTCGGATAGTTTACGATAAAAAATACACCAGTTACCTTTTTGATTTGCACTCATTTGCTTTTCTTGTTAGGATTTTGCCAGAGTTTAGGATTAGCTCTACCCTCTGTTTGTTTCATACTAATCACACTATGATACTTATCCCAGTAGTAATCAAATATCTCTGATTTCTTGGCAGATATAACAATGTCATGTTGAACACCACCTTCAACACTATACTCAATGATGTAAGCAGTACATGGTAGTGATGTATCTTTTGCTAATTCAGGATCACAATTTTCATGAAGTAAGTTCAAGAGCGACCTCCCCATTGAATTTGGGGATACGCTTCTTCAACACATTGCTTTGTGATCTTCCAACGCTTACCGATCTTTTTGTCTTTCATTAGACATAGCACTTCTGCTTCTCCTTGATGGAGACCTTCAAGGAGTTGAATGAATAAGGTTTCACGACGACTTTGCGATACATTCGCTCCACCTTTAAAGAAGAGATAGAGTTTACGATACTCATGAACTAGTTTCGTATGCTCTGTCTCTTCAGGTGCTTCATTCTTTTCATAAGGAACATCACCATCAGGAAGCATAGAAATAATGCTCTCATCAAAGTTGGCAATTAGAATTTGCCTGAGTGCTGGAGAGTTATGCTCCACCAAAAGTTTAATTTTTTGTGCCTTAGTCTTAGCGTTGCTTATTTTTTGCAGCACTTCATTCAGTAATAGTTGCATGACCTAATTAATATCATAAGTGTATTTATTCTTCTTCAAGTTCCTCTTCATCTACAAAGCGAACTGATAGAAGTTCTTCGTTGATCCATTGACCGTCTCCATCTAACATTTCTGGATGAATGTTATCTTCTTGCATACGATACATGTATTCATGGAGTTTTTCGTTTGCTGTCCACCCAGCAATCACACCAACACATAAAAATATAAAGGAAACAGTTGCTGAGAAATAAACAATGGTTGCTTGCGTCATTGGTTCAACTCCAAATTAAATTTGCTTGCTGTCCCACAAAAGTTCAAAGTTGAAATAGACTCTTCGCTTTAGTAGGGTAAAAAACCTAGTGATAGCGATACCTTTTGATGGGGGTTTCGCTTCTTCCTTTTCCTCCTTCGCCCCCCGAAGCATGAGTTCTATGCCTCTATTTATTTTAAGATCTTTCACTTTTTATTAGAAGATACTAAATTCTTTTCTACGAAAAATTTAGCAGTCTCTACCAGACCACCAATTTCCTTTCCATCTATAATAACATGAGGAAATGAACTTGCTTCTGGATAATCTACACGAACCTCGTCTCCGCTAGCACATATCTGCTCATCATAATCAGTGATGTTCGCACGTTCAAATAGTTCCTTTAACTTTGTGCAGTAGAAACATCCGGGAGTAGAATAAATTTTAATTTTCATAATTTTTAATGTAAGTAATGAACCCATCCGGTAACGATCATTTTTTCTTCTTCCATTGAAGGAATTCCTCTATGAGTATGTGTCCAATCTGTAGGCCAAATTAAAGTCAAACCTTTTTGTGGTTTAATTTTTAAATTTTGATATAAAAATTCTGTTTCTCCTCCAGATTCAACATCATTTAAGTATGTCATATAAACGAGGTGTCTACAGAGTTGTACTGGATCCATGATAGATCTTTCACTGTGGTAAATTTTATACCCACCACCTTTCTTATAGTGCTGAATGTTATGTCCTTCTCTAAAACCAATTTTAGAGTTGGGCATTGCTTCAGCATATTTATCCAGATAAGCATCAACCACTTCAATTAAAGTATTGAAATAATTTTTCCATTTCACATTTGTAATAGAACAAAATGCGGGAACACAAAGATCGGTAGAGTCTTTAATATCTGGATCAACACGATTACCAGAAACTACACCAGGAAGTTTTTCCAATTCTGTTGTGGTATTAAAAAAGTCAACAACATCATCACAAACGTCTGGAGGAATTGTCCATCCACCAATAAAGGAATTGAATGGCAAATCATATTCAGGATATTTATTCATTTATCTTTAACAATTCCAATAACCCAAGACATCATACCATACGGTGTGTCAGAAATCAAGGTCTGAGTTAGTTCTGCTACATCTGGTGGCACAACTAAACAGAATCCAATACCACAGTTGAATACATTACGCATCTCTTCCTCAGCAATGTCTCCAGCCTGCTGAATCTTGGTGAAGAGTTCTGGTCGTTCCCAAGCATCGTAATCAACATCAACTGTAAGACCCTTTGGAAGGCATCGTGGGAGGTTCTCAGGCAGTCCTCCACCTGTGATGTGTGCCATGCCTAGGATAGGAACTTCATCCAACAGGTGCTGGATCAGACGAGCATAGATGGTAGTTGGAACCAACAGCTCGGGCATCTCCTTATAGAAAATATAATTTCTCCACAGCATATCATTAACCAGTGTGTATCCATTACTATGAAGACCACTACTCTCAATACCTATGACTACATCACCAGGTCTGATGTTACTGCCATCAACAACGTCATTCTTTTCTACAATACCAGTACAGAAACCAGCAAGGTCATAATCATGTGCCCTGAAATGCTCTGCTGTTTCTCCACCTAACAATTCCATACCTGCCATAGCACAACCAGTGGCAACTCCATACGCAATGTCACTTACATTAGCATCAAGTGTTTTGGTAGAAATATAATCTAGAAAATATAATGGTTTAGCACCAGAACATATAACGTCATTGACGCACATAGCAACGAGATCCTGACCAATAGTGGTGTAATCATTAGCAATCCTACAGATATTAATTTTAGTTCCAACACCATCAGCACCAGATACCAACACAGGTTTCTCATATCCTGATGGGATCTCCATCATTCCATTGAACCCACCAATACTAGGTGCTAATACCTTTAGATACTCTACAAAGGATCTACCCTTGATGATGTCAACGCCAGAAGTTTTGTAGTCCATTAGTCTCTACCCAAGCGAATGTATAATGTAATGAGTGATTGTGAGATTAGATCACAAGAATAGGTGAATCCAATCTTGTCTTCCTTATCCCAATGTTCTCTTTGACTTTTAAGAATAGCAGAAAACTCTTTGATCTTAGACCTCATCTCGTCTTTAGATAACTTATCCAATGATTTCACCTTTAGCAATTTGTTCACGACGTTTTAGTTTCCATACGATGTAATCCATTGTAGGGATACACATGGGGTTCCAACCAACAAAGGTAGTTGATTCTCCACTAGGTATCTTCCAACACTCAGCATCATCATTGTCAAGGTCTAATGATTTACGATACTCATCTTCACCAAGAAGAACAACTGCTCTCTCAGCAGCATTCAAACTTCTAAAGCAATCGAAACCAAGTTTTCTAATCTCATCAGGTATGTGATGTTTCATTGAATTGCAAACGCAGCTTGTGAATAGTAATAATTAAACACAGCATGTCCTTTACACTTTACAAGTGACATATTATCAATGCGTTCTTCAAGAGTATGATGTGATGGTGGATTACTATTAGGATCAGAAAAATATCTATAGAAAGAACTACCACGAGGAGGCATTTCTCTTTTCAATTGTTTTTTTAGTTCCATCATTGCATAAGCATTTTTATAGTTTTCTAATGCTTGATAAAAATTTTGCATGGTCA
>Ga0209555_10000738_pt1 | contig 26973 bp, 28 predicted proteins | sample SaaInl85LU_5_DNA_FD_184643 | JGI IMG/M metagenome (GOLD analysis project Ga0209555, IMG submission 184643) | Marine microbial communities from expanding oxygen minimum zones in the Saanich Inlet - ESP_85LU_5_DNA (SPAdes) (version 2) | ecosystem: Environmental > Aquatic > Marine > Intertidal... | reverse complement strand
TTTTCTCTCATCAAAACGGAAAACTGGTCATTTGAGTGTAGGCCAGCCGCTGGGAAGATGTAAAATACCCAGCGAGTTAAGTCTTTGATGAGGATACAAGTTTGCGTCTAATTTTGGCACTCGTTGCTGTCGTTGCTCTGAACGGCTGTGATTCAGATTCAAAGAGCGAAGCTGAGCGCGAGGCCTTTCGCCAGCAGCTTATCGACAAAGCGTTAAATGATGATACGCGCAAAATGGGTGATAAGTTCTTGGCTGACAATGCCACGGCTGAGGGTGTAGTGACACGACCAAGTGGACTGCATTACAAAGTTCTTAAGTCGGCTGAAGGTGAGAAGCCTCAGTTAGACCAGCAGGTTGTGGTCAGATACGAGGGGCGACGTGTTGATGGCGTCGTCTTTGATGGTACTTCCGACGGTAGAACGGCTACCTTTCCGCTAAAGGGACTAATTAAAGGCTGGCGTGAAGGGCTCAGCCTGATGCCCAAAGGGGCCGAGTGGGAGCTCTATATTCCTGCAGATCTGGCTTACGGTGCTACGAGTCCAGCGGAGTTGATCCCAGCTAACTCCACCCTTATCTTTAAAGTCGAACTGGTTGATATCCTTGACGACGCCCAATAGGAGCTTTGATGAACTTAGATGCATTTAATGCGGAGCTACTCAGTTTTCTTGATGCTAGCCCAACGCCCTTTCATGCGGCTCTCAATCTGGCCAGTCGCCTAAAACAGGCTGGATTTGAAGAGGTTAAAGAGCAGGAGGCGTGGAGCTTGAAATCGGGGCAGGGGTACTACTTGCTGCGGAACGACTCGTCTATTCTCGCGTGGCGCCAACCTGAAAGCTACGATGCCGGCTTAAGACTCGTTGGCGCGCATACCGACTCGCCCTGTTTGAAAGTTAAACCGACCCCAGAGCTGCACCGCACAAAGTATCATCAACTCGGTGTAGAGGTTTATGGGGGCGCGCTACTGAATCCCTGGCTCGACCGCGATCTAAGCCTTGCTGGGCGGGTGAGTTTCTTGGATCACGCTGGCGAGTTGCAGCACCAATTGGTCGACTTTGAGACGGCTATCGGTACTATTCCGAGTTTGGCGATTCACCTCGACCGCGATGCGAATGCTGGCCGCACGGTAAACGCGCAGTTGCACCTACCAGTGCTGCTAGGGCAGGGCGACGAGAAACTTGATATTCGCGTAATGCTGGCGGAGAAGCTCAACGCAGCGGGTGCTCAGGTAGAGCAGGTGTTGGATTACGAGTTGAGCTTTTACGACACCCAGCCGGCCGCGCTGATTGGATTGAAACGGGAGTTTCTTGCGTCAGCACGTCTGGATAATCTATTGAGCTGCTTTATCGGTCTTCAGGGACTGTTGCACGCTGAAGTGGGCCAAGCTCAGGTGCTGATCTGTACAGATCACGAAGAGATCGGTAGCCAGAGCGCGTGCGGTGCTGCCGGCCCGATGTTGGAGCAGTGGCTTGAGCGTGTGATGCCCAACAATGAAGAGCGGAACAGAGCGCTAGCAGCATCCATGCTGATCTCGGCCGATAATGCCCACGGCGTACACCCCAACTACGCTGATAAACATGATGAGAATCACGGCCCGATACTTAATCGGGGACCGGTGATCAAACTCAATGCCAACCAACGCTACGCCACAAACAGCGAGACCAGTGCAACCTTTAAACAGCTCGCGCTGCAGGAGGAGGTTGAGGTGCAAGCCTTCGTGGTGCGCTCTGATATGGGGTGTGGAAGCACTATCGGTCCAATCACCTCAGCTGAAGTGGGCGTCAGAACTGTGGATATCGGTGTGCCGCAGTTCGCCATGCACTCAATTCGCGAACTAGCCGGTGTGACCGACGCGCACTCGCTCTACCGTATTTTGAAGCGCTTCTACGCCAAGGCGAGGGTTTAACCATGCTTAGAACCATCCCAGAGCTCAATCAGTTTATGCAGGAAAACTTCCCGCAAGGAGTCGAGTTTGGCTCGTTGGAAGAGGTTGGTGATGGCTGGGTGCTAATGCGACTGAGCGTGGCTGATTCACACTTGCGCCCGGGAGGGACCGTATCGGGGCCAACTATGATGGGTATGGCTGATGTGGCTATCTGGACCGCGCTACAGACTAAAATCGGTCCGTCTCCGCTCACCGTTACCAGTAATCTGAATATCAACTTCCTCGCTAAACCTCAGCCGGTTGATATGCTCGCCCGAGCTCGAGTACTGCGTGTTGGCAAACGCAGCGGCGTAGGGGAGTGCTGGATCTACTCAGGATCGGAGGAGTTGATGGTAGCGCATGTCACTGCCAACTACTCCATCCCGTCTCGTTAAACCGATAACTAGAACTGCTCAGTATCGATCTCAACTTGCTGACCTGCGCTGTAGCGAGGGCCTGTGACCGTGTCGTTATTAATTAACTGATCCAATCGCGCGGCTACATCCGCACAGAGCTGAATATCTGCCGCTGCCAGGTTATCGCGCATATGTTCGACAAAACGTGTGCCCGGAATCGATACGATGGCGGGATCCTTAGCGCGAATCCAAGCCAGCGCGAGCTGTGCCGGGGTGCAGTTCTGCTGTTTGGCAATTTCTAGGTACTCTTTGAGTAGCGCTTTATTGGCAGGGTAGTTTTCGGGGTAGAAGCGTGGCATTGCCCGACGAATATCGCTTTCAACCAGTTCTGCCGGATCATCAAAGGTCATACTCAGGAAGCCGCGGGCCAGAGGGCTGAAGGCAACAAATGTGATATCGAGTGCTTTACAGACGTCGAGCACCGCGATTTCTGGGTTGCGCGTCCAGAGTGAGTACTCGGTCTGCACTGCCGCGACAGGTTGCTCCTTGTGTGCACGGTGGATGGTTTCTGCCGACATCTCTGAAACGCCGTAGTAAGCAATCTTACCTTCGCGAATCAAGTCTCCCAGTGCGCCGGCGGACTCTTCAATTGGCACATTCGCATCCAGACGGTGCAGGTAGTAGAGGTCTATGTGATCGGTCTGCAGGCGGCGTAGGCTCTCTTCACACTGGGCTTTGATTGTTTCCGGACGCCCATCTAAGGCTTTTCCTTTACCCGGCTCGACGTAGAGCACGCACTTGCTAGCAAGAAAAATGTCGTCGCGGACTGACTTAAGCGCTTCTCCGACGAGGGTTTCGTTCTTGCCACCCCCGTAAAGCGTCGCCGTATCAAAGTGACGGTAGCCCATCTCGAAGGCCTCGCGAAAACCGTGAATCGCTTCGTCATCAGAGACGGCAGTGTTATAGGCGTGGGACATGTTCATGCAACCCAGGCCTATAGGGGAGGATTTAAAAAGCTCGAGTTTGTCGCTCATATTAGGCAGCTCTTGTGTTGACTAAATTGTGCGCTCAGCCTAGCAGGGAAGAGCCGCCAATTGAACTGTCCGGTTTAGTAGTGCGATCAGCTCTGCGCCGCAGCTAAGACCGCCTCGTAGTTGGGCTCTTCCGTCAGCTCTTTGACCAGCTCAGAGAAGATCACTGTGCCATCGCGAATAACCACAACCGCGCGTGCAAAAAGCCCACGACGCTGGGTATCGATAATCTCGATGCCGTAATCCTTGCCAAACTCAGGTGAACGGAAGGCTGATGCATTAGCGACACGCTCTAGTCCTTCGGCCGCGCAAAAACGCGCTTGCGCGAAGGGAAGATCGACCGAGACATTCAATACTTTGACGCTCTCTAGTGCATTTAAACGCTCGTTAAATTGACGCACTGACTTCTGGCAAGTCGGCGTATCAATGCTGGGGAAGATGTTCAGAACGAGCGTTTCGTTGGCGAAATCGCTTAAGGTCAAATCATTCAACGCTGTATCGGCAAGGGTAAAGTCTGGTGCGGCTGCACCGACCGAGGGTAGGTCGCCACAGGTGTTCATTACGATATCTAAACGGGTTGTCTGCATGGTTGTTCTCCTATCGGTCCACGCATGTACGAATTTGGTTCGAACTGAGATCTCTAGGTGAGCTCGGAAACTGCTTTGCATTCTACTCGGTTACGACCCTTCTCTTTCGCACTGTATAGCGCGCTGTCTGCCGCATCAATGAGGGCTTGAACAGAGGCTAGTTCCATCGGTCTCAGCGTTGTAAATCCCAAACTCACGCTCAGTTTCCCGAGGGGCGACTCGGAGTGTTCAATTGCGGCGAGAGCCAGAGTCTCTCTGATCTGTTCACAGAGGCGTTTTGCTCCGGATGTATCTGTATCGGGTAGGATTAAAAGAAACTCTTCGCCACCAAATCGGGTGACAAGATCGGCAGGGCGTCGTGCTGTATCAGCCAGTATCCTCGCTACCTCTTGCAGCGCCATATCGCCAGCAGGGCGTCCAAGTACTCGTCCATCTCCCTGCGGTTAGCTAGCTGAGTCAGCTGATCTGTGCGTGATTGGTGCTCCAGTTTTGCGTTCGCCTCGCGCAACCGCTGCTCCAGTAACCTGTGTTCGGTGAGATCAATGAGGCTGGCATATATTCGTTTCCCTGCGCCTTCAACTTCATGTGCGGTAGCGGTAATGCGCAACCAGCGAGTCACGTCAGTGTTCAGTGTTATCTCAACCTGAAACTCGAACGGCCCGTCGGTTGCAGATGCGCCACGCATCAGAGTGATGAAAGCTTGACCCTCTTCACTGTCAAAGAGCTCTGTTAGATTTTGAATGGTCAATAGTGGAAAGCGCGCTTCATCGAGTCCTGTATGCTTTCTAAAGATGCTATTGGAGAATACCATGTCGCTTGCTACTGCCCACTCGAATAAGCCAATCTCTCCAGCCTTAGCAATCTCATCTTGGCGAGCGAGTGCCGCCTCAACCTGTTAGTGCAGACAGTTTCATCTCAGATTTCATCTACAGTGTTTGCGCTCAGTTAGAAAGTTATGTGATTCGACCTTTTAAAAATAGTCGCAGAACGGGACTTTCGCCCGTTGTGAAACCCAAATGGGTCTTACAACCGATACACGGAGATAAAAAAAACCGGCACGAGGCCGGTTTCTATTCGGTTGAAGGTTGATTAGACGCGTTCAAACACGACCGCAATACCCTGGCCGCCACCGATACACATGGTTACCAGTGCATATTTGCCGTTGATACGATGCAGTTCGTGGATCGCTTTAGTTGCGATAAACGCACCTGAACAGCCCACTGGGTGGCCCAGTGCTATCGCACCGCCGTTCGGGTTGGTTTTATCAGCGGGCAGACCCAGACCTTTGGATACGGCGATCGCCTGTGCAGCAAAGGCTTCGTTAGACTCGATTACATCCATATCTGCAATGGTCAGGCCGGCGCTTTCCAGAGCTTTCTTCGAAGCTGGAATGGGGCCCTCACCCATAATGTGGTTAGGAACACCGGCAACTGCGTAAGAGACGATTTTTGCGATGGGTGTTTCACCGTTGGCTTTGGCCGTTGCAGCGTCAGCCAGTACTAGGAACGCAGCACCATCGTTGATGCCAGAAGCGTTGCCCGCAGTAACTGTACCGTCTTTCTTAAATGCTGGTCGCATACCAGCAAGTTTTTCAGCCGTAGTACCAGGTTTCGGGTGCTCGTCAGTATCAAAGATGGTTTCGCCTTTACGCGACTTCAACGTCATAGGCACGATTTGATCTTTAAAACGACCCTCTTCGATAGCAACGGCGGCACGACGCTGGGACTCAGCCGCAAACTCATCTTGCTCTTCGCGAGTGATCTCCCACTTCTCAGCCAAGTTCTCTGCAGTAATACCCATATGGCCAGCGCCGAAGGGATCAGTCAGAACAGAGACCATCGCATCAATCATCCCAGTGTCACCCATGCGAGCACCGGTACGCATCGCAGGCGCCATGTAAGTGCCGCGCGACATTACTTCAACACCGCCACCCACGGCGTAGTCGCACTGACCGAGTTCAATCTGCTGGGCGCTTGACACAACAGCCTGCAGACCGGATGCACAGAGGCGGTTAACTGCCATGGCAACAGAGTTCATCGGCAGACCCGCCTCAATTGAAGCAACGCGAGCCACGTAGGGATAGCGCGATTCAGTCGGAATACAGTTACCGACCGTCACGTAATGAATCTTCTCGGGGTCAGCTTTTGAGCGAGAAACTGCCTCCTTCATGACGGTACCCGCTAGTTCGGCCGGTTCAATAGAGCTCAGGCTACCGCCAAAAGCACCGATCGGTGAGCGCATTGCGCTAAGTACTACAACTTCACGTGTCATCTATGACTCCCTTTTCTCTGTCTCGACTTACATCTGCAAAAATGTGTTAGGAAATTTGCCTAAGAGCATATGACACAAAAAAGAGAATTACATGACGCTATCGACTAATTAAGGAGATAAAAGGAGAATATTTAGCTGATTAATTCTCACCCTATAGATGAGTAGGCGCTATTGCTGTGATACACGTAATTTTTGATATGGATGGATTGTTGATCGACTCGGAGCCCACTTGGAAGCAAGTAGAGAGCGAGGCACTTAAGCAGGCGCTAGGGCTGAACTTAACTCCCGAGCAGTTGAAGCGCTTCACAGGGCGAGCTACACGTGACTTTGTGCGTTTAGTGGCTTTAGATAATCCGCAATTAAGCGTCGACCAGCCCGCATTGATAGAACTGATTTTGTCGATGATGGCGCAGCGCATCCTGCATGCGCCGCTGCTTCCCGGTGCTCGAAAGTTGATCAATTGCCTTCAAGCTGGGAGTGTTCCGATGGCTATCGCTTCATCGACCCCACGCAAGCTGATCGAGGCGGTGGTGGAGTGCCACCAGCTGCCGATCGAAGTCATTACTTCGGGCGCCGAGGCAGTGGCTTCCAAACCGCACCCTGAGGTGTTCCTGCAAGCGGCAAAGCGTCTGAATGCTGATCCTTTTGAGTGCTGGGTGTTTGAGGACTCGTTGAATGGAGTTATTGCAGCAAGGGCTGCGAGTATGAAGGTGGTTGCCGTGCCCGCGGCCGACTACTTGCCGATGGAGCACTTTTCGATTGCTAATCGCATCGACAAAAGCCTCGAGGAGTCTCTGGCAGCATTTCAGCGCGGAGAGCTGACTTAAAGCTCGATTTTAAAGTCACGTATGACCGGCTGGTCGCTGGCTTCTAAGTTCTGCAGTGCGTCGCTGACGTATTTGACGTGCGCTGCCGCTGATTTGCGAGCCCAGGTGGCGTTGCGGCTTATAATCGCATTGTAGATCTGCTTATGGTGGCGTTCGATGTGCTCACGGAAGGTCTCTCGATGCACGAGGTTGCTGAGCGAGGTCGCTACACTTCTGAGCAGCGGACTCTTGAGGCTGGCCAGCAGATGAACGAGTACGGGATTGTGAGACGCCTCGACGATACGCTGGTGAAAGGTGTAGTCCAGCGCGAAGTTAGCGGGAGCGGGTACGGCCTCCATCTCCTTAAATGCCTTGGTGATAGCGTAGTGCTCCTCTTGAGTGCCGTTTTCAGCCGCTAAAGCAGCGGCCTCACCTTCTAGCAGGGCCCGGACCTGGTAGAGGTCGTAGAGTGTGCGGGCGTGAGTGTTGTACAACTCCATCAGCGGGCTCGTCTCACTGATCTCTTCGATCACTTTTTTTGCAAACGAGCCGCGGCCGTGAATTGTCTCCACGATGCCCCGACCCGCAAGCTCGCGCAGCGCCTCGCGAACTACAGAGCGGGAGACCCCTAAACGCTCAGCCAACTGACGCTCGGAGGGTAGTTTTTTCTCTGGCGGCAGACTGCCATCCAGAATCATCTGTTCCAATCGATAAGCGATGGATTGGGCGATAGTCTTGGTTTTCTCACTCAAAAGGTTACTCTCATCTGGTAGGACCAGTTGGCGTCTATTATCGCCGTGCTCCATGGTTGCCGAGAAAAATCAAGGTGGGTCGTTAGTGTCCACATCGTGAAATTATAGTCCACAAAATACTGGTCTGACCAGTGTCTGTCATCTTTGACTGTTGGCGTACACTGGCGGACATTAACGCGAATCGCCCGTAGTGGGCCCAGGAGATGTCTATGTTGACTGTACAACGTTTGGATCAGAGTGATGCCCAGTTGGTTCTCGCCGGAGCGCGAGCCAAGGCCCAAGAGATAGGTGTGCCGATGTGTATCGCAGTCACCGATGAGTCTGGCAACCTTCTAGCTTTTGAGCGCATGGATGGTGGCAAAATTCATAGTATCACACTGGCGCAGGATAAAGCCTTCACCGCTGCATCAGCGCGCAAAGCGACACATGAGTACAACGCGGGTTGTATCCCAGGAGCGGATAACATGTTGTTTGGTATCCACACCGCAATGGGAGGGCGCCTCTGCATCGTTGGTGGTGGGCTACCGATCTTCGTTGATGGCGTTTGCGTTGGCGGTGTGGGTATCAGCAGCGGGACACCAAACCAGGATCTGGAGTGTGCCACCGCAGGTTTGGAGCACTTTCTGGCCTCACTTGGCTAGAATCAACGCTAAATTATGGCGGTCCGCGGTTAACCGGACCGCGTCTGGTGTATGACAGCGCCGACTCATAGAAAGGAAGGTTCGGATGCAGACTTCAACAGCCCGTACCGCGGAGCAGTTCGCCCAGCGACAGTCGCTGGCACAGCGCTTTGCTGAATTTATTGATCCACACTACGTCATTGCCGATGAGGAGACTCTGAAGCCTTATGAGTGTGATGGCCTATCAGCCTACTGCGAAGAGGCACTTATTGTTGTATTACCCGAGACAGTAGAGCAGGCGCAACGGGTACTACAGATTTGTCACGCCGAGGGTGTGCCTGTGGTCGCACGTGGCGCGGGCACCGGACTTTGCGCTGGCGCAATGCCGCACTCAGAGGGTGTGGTGCTTTCGATGGCGAAATTTAACAAGATCCTAGAGATCGATACAGAGTCGCGTGCGGCTAGAGTGCAACCCGGTGTACGCAACCTGGCTATCAGTGAAGCGGCAGCACCGATGGGGCTCTACTACGGTCCGGATCCATCCTCACAGATTGCTTGCTCAATTGGCGGTAACGTCGCCGAGAACTCAGGTGGTGTGCACTGCCTGAAATATGGACTCACCGTACACAACCTGTTGAGCGTCCAGTTCCTGACGATGGAGGGCGAACTGCTGACCATCGGTTCGGAGGGTCTGGACAGCTGCGGTATGGATCTGATGGCGCTGTTTACGGGCTCGGAAGGTCTGCTGGGTGTCGTCACTGAAGTGCGGGTTAAGTTGCTGCCCCGTCCTGAGCGTGCTCAAGTCGTCGTGGCCGGTTTCGATTCGGTAACTAAGGCCGGCGATGCGGTAGGAGAGATTATTGCTCAGGGAATCATCCCCGGCGGTCTAGAGATGATGGATGGCTTTGCTATTCAAGCCGCCGAAGACTTCGCTAAAGCAGGCTATCCACTGGATGCACAGGCCCTGCTTCTTTGTGAAGTGGATGGGACGAACGAAGAGGTCGATGAGCACATTGCGGCCGTTGAAGCCCTTTTTCATAAACTTGGCGCGACCTCGGTTCGCACATCGCAGTCCGAAGAGGAGCGCGCACGCCTATGGGCAGGCCGCAAATCAGCCTTCCCCGCGGTGGGTCGTATCTCCCCTGACTACTACTGCATGGACGGAACGATTCCACGCGGTCAGTTGAGTCACGTTCTGCTGGAGATGCAGAAAATGTCTGACCATTATGGCCTGCGTGTTGCCAATGTCTTCCACGCTGGCGATGGTAACCTTCATCCTCTAATTCTGTTTGATGCGAACGTGCCGGGTGAATTGGAACGCACCGAAGAGTTTGGTGGCAAGATTCTTGAGCTCTGCGTAGAGGTTGGCGGCTGTATCACCGGTGAACATGGCGTTGGCTATGAGAAACTGCGCCAGATGCCAGCCCAGTTCAGCGATGCCGAGATTGTGCAGTTCCATGAGCTCAAGCGCGCATTCGATCGCAAAGAGCTGTTAAACCCGGGCAAAGGTATTCCAACCTTGCGTAGCTGTCAGGAGTACCGCTCGCTTGATATGAACATTACACCCAATGCGACTGTGGAGTCACAGCAAGATACGAAAGGGGCTACCCATGGCTGATCAGACTTCCCAGCTCATTGAACAGGTTCGCGCTGCTGCAGATGCGGGGCGAAAGTTAGCGATTCAGGGCGGCGGCACAAAAGCCTTCATGGGGCGCGCTGTTGATGCTGATCAAGAGTTGCTAAGCCTCGCTGAGCACAGTGGTATTGTGAGCTACCAACCGATCGAACTCGTTATGACTGCGCGCGCAGGGACCTCGCTAACTGAGCTTAAAGCGGCCTTGGACGAGCAGAACCAGATGCTCGCTTTTGAGCCTCCGGTATTTTCTGATGCTTCGACCTTGGGTGGCACCTTGGCGACGAATCAGTCTGGGCCCGGCCGTCCTTGGTGGGGTTCGGTGCGCGACCATGTGTTGGGCGTACGTTTGATCAACGGTAAAGCGGAACATCTGCGCTTTGGTGGCCAGGTGATGAAGAACGTGGCGGGTTACGATGTCTCTCGTCTGCAAGCCGGGGCCTTCGGCGGTTTGGGTGTAATATCTGAGATTAGCTTGAAGGTGCTGCCTAAACCGGCTATGCAGCGCACGCTAGTAACTGATTGCAGCCAATCCGAAGCGCTTAAGTTGATGAATCAGCGTGCCGGTGAGCCTAAGCCGATCACCGCCGCCACTTGGTACGAAGGCAAACTTTACACGCGTTTGGCTGGCGCAGCCTCAGCGGTTGAAGCGGCGGCTAAGTCTTGGGGAGGTAGCGACCTCGAGGATGCAGAGCGCTTCTGGAGCAATCTGGCGAATCAGCAGCATGAGTTTTTTGCGACTGAAGAGCCGATTTGGCGCCTCTCAATCAACTCCAAAACTCCCGAGTTGAACCTCAAAGGGGCAAAACTGATTGACTGGGGTGGTGCGCAGCGATGGTATGCGGGTGAGTTCGATTGGGATCAGATGGTCTCTATAGCGAAACACTCAGGCGGCCAGGTAGCGCTCTACCGCGGCGGTGATCGCAGCTCTGAAGTTCTCCATCCGCAGGCGCAGCCCATTCAAGCGCTGCAGCAGCGATTGAAGACCTCCTTCGATCCGGCTGGTGTATTCAACCCGGGCCGCGCTTACAGCTGGTTGTAATCGGTTGTATTAGGAACAGACACGATGAAAACAAACATAGTACAGACCTTCCTGAATACACCGGATGGCCAAGAGGCGGAACAGATTCTGCGCAGCTGTGTGCACTGTGGATTTTGCACTGCAACTTGCCCAACCTATCAGGAGTTGAACGACGAGCGTGATGGCCCACGAGGGCGCATCTACCTGATCAAACAGCTGTTAGAGAGCGATGAGGTTACTGAGAAAACGCGTACCCATTTGGATCGCTGTCTGACTTGTCGCAGCTGCGAGACAACCTGTCCGTCAGGCGTGCAGTATGGCCGTCTGGTTGATATCGGCCGTGGGATTGTAGAGAAGAAACTGCCACGCTCAACCTCACAGAGAGCGGTTCGATGGGGACTGCGTCAGCTACTACCTTATTCAAAACGATTTGGTGCAGCGATCGCCGTCGGGCAAGTGTTCAAGCCGCTGATCCCAGGTAAGATTGGCGCTAAAATCCCGCCGAAACGCAAGGCATCTCCTTGGCCAAAACAGCGTCACGCGCGCGTGATGATGGCACTTGCTGGGTGTGCACAGTCGAGTGCCGCGCCCAATACGAACGCGGCGACCGCTCGCGTGTTGGACAAACTGGGTATCACACTGGTTGAAGCGCCTGATGCAGGCTGTTGTGGTGCTGTTAGCTACCACCTCTCGGCACATGATGAGGGCTTGGACTTTATGCGTCGTAATATCGATGCTTGGTGGCCAGCGGTGGAGGGTGGCTGCGAGGCGATCGTTATGACCGCCTCTGGCTGTGGTGCGATGGTACAAGAGTATGGCCATCTACTGCGCAATGATCCGCAGTATGCCGAGAAAGCCAAACGGGTGTCGGAGCTAACGAAAGATATCTCTGAGGTGCTGCTAAATGAAGATCTGAGTGCGCTCAAACCGACCACCTCAGGTGAGAAGGTTGCGGTTCACTGCCCCTGTACTTTGCAGCACGCCATGAAACAGGGCACTGCAGTTGAACAGGTGATGGGCAAACTCGGGTTTGATCTGGCGGCGACCAAGGATAAGCATCTCTGCTGTGGCTCCGCCGGTACTTACTCGATTCTGCAGCCTGAATTGAGTGGGCGTCTACTGGACAATAAGCTGAAAGCATTGACGGGTGACAACCCAACGCAGATCGTTACCTCGAATATCGGTTGCCAGTTGCATATTGAGACCAAAGCTCCTGTACCTGTGTCGCACTGGATAGAGCTGCTGGATAAGTAGGTGTAGGTGCGATCTGTGGCACAATCCGCATGGTCGCGACTATCACGGTCGGGAATACGCTGTGCGTAAATCCCTCCTATAAAGAACCATCCTCCTGCGGCACTAGCGCATCCCGCCTCCACAGATCCGGAAACAGCGGTATCCAAAACGCTGTAATCAACAGTGTGCCAACCCCACCAATTAACACGGCGGGCGCGGCACCGACCAGCGCGGCCAGAACGCCCGATTCAAACTCACCTAGGTGATTTGAAGTACCAATAAACAGAGAGTTAACCGAAGATACGCGGCCGCGCATGGTATCAGGTGTCTCTATCTGAACCAGTGTCGAACGAATTACCACGCTAACCATATCGGCTGCCCCGAGAACAAAAAGCATCAGCAATGAAAACGCAAAGCTCTCTGAGACCCCAAATCCGATAGTACCGAGGCCAAATACAGCGACAGCCGCGTAGAGTTTGTGGCCCGCAGCACGGCGAATGGGGTTGCGTGCCAAGTAGAGCGACATCAGCAGGGCACCCACCGCAGGTGCGCTGCGCAGAAACCCTAGCCCGACCGAGTTTGTCTCCAAGATATCCTTGGCAAAGATCGGTAGCAGAGCGGTGACACTGCCAATTAGCACTGCCAGCATATCCATCGAGATGGAGCCCAGCACCTGTTTCGTGCGCCACACAAAGGTAAAGCCGGCTAGAAGCTCCGCTACATTGGTTTTGCGTGTCTCTTTTACCTGTGGAATTGGCGGCATCAGGAAGATCACAAAGAGCGAAACCAGTATCAATGCAAAGCTGCTGAAGTAGAGCGTGCTGGCTCCAAGTATGTAGATGAAACCACCGATTGCTGGGCCGACAATCGTACAGAATTCGCGGCCAGCGGCGGTTACCGTCATTGCCTGCGCTAGTTCCCGTTTGCTGACCAGATTAGGCACAACAGCAGAGCTTGCAGACATGCCATAAGTTTGGGCGACGCCCAGCGCGACACAACATAGATATATGATATTTGCCGTTATAAGATCGAGGTGGCTGCTAACGGCAAGCGTTAGTACGGCAACACCGGTTATGGAGCGAGCAAACAGCATCTGTTTTACACGGCTATGGCGATCTGCCATATGCCCGGCATGAACGGTTAGCAGTAAAAGAGGCATGTATCGCGCAAGCCCGACTAAACCCAGCGCCAGAGCACTTTCAGTTAGGAGGTAAACCTGCCACCCTAGACCCACCAGCAGCATCTGCTGGGATAGAGAGCCACACATCTGACCTATCCAGTACTGGCTGAATTGGCGGTTATCAAAAGGCACTGGAAGTTTCATTGAGGCTCTCCGGCAGAGGAGCGCTTATTCTGAAGTAGCTTGCACCACTATGTAAGTGGGATGTACGACAAAGTCGTATTTTCCGATATTCAAAGTCGATCCGGCTATCGATTTCCTATCGCGACCTGAGGATCTTTCGGTGGAACTTGGCAAAGGATTTGCACACAATACTCCAATACAAATCAGCTATTTGGAATCACCTATGCCCCATATTGCCCTGAAAACCTGTGGAGTCAGTTTTGGTACCTCCGGAGTGCGTGGATTGGTCTCAGACCTGACTGATTCGATCTGCTACGCTTATGCTCAGGCGTTTATTGGAGCGATCGATAAACCCTCCAAGATGGTCATCGGACACGATCTACGTCCATCCAGTCCGCAAATAACCCAAGCCTGCGCTCAGGCCTGTATTGATCTAGGTATAGAGGTGATCTACGTGGGCGCGCTACCTACGCCTGCGATCGCCTACTACGCGATGCAGCAGGGTGCTCCGGCGATTGTCGTCACAGGTAGTCATATTCCGTTCGATCGCAACGGAATTAAGTTCTATCGTACCGAGGGTGAGATCACTAAAGCCGATGAACAGGCAATTCTAGCCGCAGAGATTCAGGTGCCAGACGAACTGTTACCGGCCCCCCTGCCCTTGTTAGATAGCCAAGCGGAAGCGGCCTACTTGCAGCGCTACACAGAGTTTTTCGTTTCTGATTTGTGTGCCGGAATGCGTATCGCTATTTATCAACACTCAGGCGTAGGACGCGACCTTCTCACTGAGCTTTTTACTCAGCTGGGTGCTGAAGTTCTGGCGCTGGGGCGCTCAGATAGTTTCGTACCTATCGATACCGAAGCGGTTCGACCAGAGGATATTGAACAGGCGCAAAGCTGGGCCAATGAACACCGTTTTGACCTGATCGTTTCGACCGATGGTGACGCGGACCGCCCACTGATAGGTGACGAGCAGGGCAGTTGGCTGCGCGGCGATGTTGTCGGTGTACTCTGTGCCCGTGCCCTAGGTGTCGATACAGTCGTCACCCCGGTCAGCAGCAACACCGTACTTGAGCGTTCTAACTGGTTTGCCAATACGTCCCGAACGCGAATCGGCTCGCCCTACGTACTGGCAGGTATGGAAGAGGCCAGTGGCAAGGTCGCCGGGTATGAAGCGAATGGCGGTTTCTTGTTGGGTAGTGATATTCAGCGAGAGAGCTCGACGTTAAGAGCGCTGCCGACGCGTGACGCAGTACTGCCAATGCTGGCCTTGATATCACTAGCTAAAGCCGCAGGCACGCCAATTAGTTCGCTGTCATCCAGCCTACCGGCGCGCTTTACTGCTAGCGATCGGATACCAGGCATACCGACTGCGTGGAGTTTAGAGCGGGTAGCCGAGTTGACCGCCGGAGATTTGGGACTCACTGAGCTGATTCGATTAGACCTCGGTAAGGTTGAGTCCGTCGACACGACAGACGGCGTGCGCACCACCTTTGTCAGTGGCGAAATCGTCCACCTGCGCCCCTCGGGTAACGCTCCAGAACTGCGCTGCTACGTCGAGGCAGATGATATCGAGCGGGCGCAACAGTTATGTCAGCAGGTGCTGGCTAACATCGCCACCGATTACCAGAACAGCGAAACAGCAGCCATTTAATTTCGTATTGGATCTACTGACGGTCGGCGAACTGGGGTGTAAGCTATAGCTAACTGTACTGTCCATCCTCGCAGAGACCCAATATGAAATTAGTTATCGCCCCAGACTCGTTTAAAGAAAGTCTGGATGCGCAGCAGGTTGCATTTGCCATTGAACGCGGCTTTCAATCGATCTTTCCTGAGATTCAAACGGTTTGTGTTCCGGTAGCGGATGGTGGCGAAGGCACAACCGAGGCCCTGGTTGCTGCGACCGCGGGTGTGCTTATTTCTGAGTCTGTGCGCGGTCCTCTGGGCGAACCTTTGGATGCGATCTGGGGACTGCTAGGCGAGCAGCCAAACACGGCGTTGACCGCAGTTGTAGAGACAGCGGCCGCATCGGGGTTGGACAAGATTAGTTCAGCCCAAAGGGATGCCCTACGTGCGACGACATACGGCACCGGTGAGCTGATTCTGGCGGCACTTGAGCGCGGAGTGCGTCGCATAATCCTCGGGCTTGGTGGCAGCGCTACCAATGATGGTGGTATGGGGCTCTTAAGTGCGCTTGGCGCGCGCTTTTTGGATGCTAAGGGCGAGGTGTTAGAGGCCGGCGGAGCCGCACTGGCACGCTTAGTGAGTATTGATTTTAGCCGGCTAGACAGCAGGGTCGCAGAGACGGAGTTTCTGGTGGCCTGTGATGTTGATAATCCATTGCTCGGTGCGCGCGGTGCGTCAGCGATCTTCGGCCCGCAAAAAGGGGCTACGCCCCAGCAGGTACAGCAACTCGATGCAGCGCTGGCTAATCTAGCGGATATTAGCGCTGATCTTTTGGGGAAGGATACCCGTGATGTCGCCGGTGCCGGCGCTGCGGGCGGTCTAGGCTATGCCTTAGTGCAGTTTTTGAATGCGCGTATGGCACCGGGTATCGATCTCGTCCTTGAAGCTGTTTGTTTCGACCAACAGTTGCAGGGGGCTGATCTGGTGATTACCGGAGAAGGGCGAGTTGATGGCCAGAGCCTAAGCGGTAAAACCCCAGTAGGGGTTGCGCGCTGGGCTAAACGTCATGACCTGCCTGTTATTGCTCTGTGTGGCTCGATTGGCGCTGGTGCTGAGGGTGTTCACAACGTCGGTATCGATGCCCTGTTCACGGTCGTTCCTGGCGTCTGCACTTTGGATGAGGCGATGACTGAGGCAGCAGTGAATTTGGAACGTACAGCTGCGCAGATAGCGCGTACTTTGGCGCTGAATCTTCATTGAGCAAGTTCTATATCCGTCGATTTAGGTTGAGGAGCTGCTGTGCAATTTAGTGAGTTATTCAGCCAGGTTCTCAACGTAACCGGGCCCGTCTTTGTGCTCGTTCTTCTGGGCCTGGTTTTGCGGCGCACGAAACTCATCAATGAAGTTTTCGTTCAGCAGGCGTCGAACCTCGTTTTTCGAGCGACTATGCCTGTGATGATCGCTGTCGGACTCATGAAGACTGACATCAGTACTGCGTTTGATGTTCAGGCGGGTATCCTTTTTACGCTGTTTTCGGTTGTGAGTTTCGGCTTGATTTGGGGCTGGGCGCGCCTTCGGGTCGAACCTCGAGCTGATCGAGGCGTCTATGTCCAAGGGGCGTTTCGTCACAACTGCGGCATGGTAGGGTTGGCGCTTGTTGTTAATCAGTACGGCGAGGCGGGCTTGGGTATAGCGAGTTTTCTACTTGCCCTACATGCGTTCATTTTCAATATCATGTCGATCTTTGTTCTTAGCTATTACAGTAGTTCCCTCAAGTTAAAACCCATTCAGTTCACGCTCGACATCGTAAAAAACCCATTGATACTGTCAGTCATTGTCGGCATTGCGCTCAATTTGCTGGGAATACGCTTCTCACCATGGATTGAGACGAGTCTCACGAGCTTCGGCTCACTAACGCTCACGCTCGGGCTCATTTGTGTGGGTGCGAGCTTGAGTTTGAGTAGCGTCAGAGTTTCTGGCGGAGTCGCCTTGTCGGCGGCTCTAGTGAAACTGATCTGGATACCAGGGATCAGCGCGGTAGTACTTATCGCCATGGGCGTTGAGGGAATGGTGCTAGGTGCGCTGGTACTCTTTATGGCAAGCCCAACAGCTGCAGCGAGCGTTGTTATGGTTCGTGCTGCGCAGGGAAATCATGGACTGGCTGCGACTATCGTGGTCTTGGCGACGCTGGGTTCCGTTGTCACGGTTCCCACGGGCTTGATGGTTTTGAAATACTTCGGTTATGTTTAGCCAGCAATGAAAAAGTAGCCAGTGATACCAATGCTCGCAATCAGAATAGCGCGCCTAACAATCACTTGTGGCAATCGCTTCGAGAGATGTCCCGCTAGATACCCACCAATCAAGGTCCCTACCAAGACAGCTATCGTCTCCTGCCAAACGATTAGACCTTTGAGGAGAAACAGCAGAATTGCGCACAGCGAAATTGTTGTTGAGAAGAGTAGTTTGAGACCGTTCATCTCGTTGATCTGCGTGTGACCGGCCAGGCTCAAGTAACTGAGGATAATAATTCCCAACCCAGCATTGAAAAAACCACCATAAATCGAGACGGCTAAAAACATAAGTTGCATTAGTACCAGGTGGATCAAACCGAGATGAGGCCGCGTCTGGCTCCAGGTTTGAAGCGCTTTGTTGAGTTGTGACCCAAAAGCGAAAACAACCGTGGCAAATAGCAGTAGCCAGGGAATTGCGGCTTCGAAACCGCTGTCATCGGTCAAGGTGAGCAGGTAGGCTCCCAGGCCTCCGCCAAGTGCTGACAAGAGCGATAGTAAAATCAGACGTTTGCGGGGTGTTTTGATCTCTGAACGCAGTGCCCAAGTCCCCGAGATGTAACCTGCGCAGGCCGCAAAAGTGTTGCTTGCGTTTGCAGCTATCGGCGGAATGCCAACCATTAGAAGAGCAGGAAAGGTGATGAATGAACCGCCACCCGCGATGGAGTTTATGACGCCACCGATCAGTCCGGCTGCCAGCAAAAATAGCATATCTAACACGAGGTGGTCCTAATTGTGGGGCGTTACCGCTCTAAGGGAATTAGAGCATATAGGTGCCCAAACCAGAAACAAAAACCGCGCAATTCTGCGCGGCTTTGATTGAGATTGCAGTTGCCGGGTTAGGCTAGCTTATTCCTACCATCCATCAGGCGACGCAGCCCCAGAGGGTTGCTGTCCTGAATCGCATCAGCCATCAGCTCTGCTGGGAAGTCCTGGTAACAGACAGGACGCAGGAAGCGGTTGATAGCAGCGCTACCCACTGAAGTTGTACGCGCATCAGAGGTGGCTGGGAATGGACCACCGTGAACCATTGCGTGACACACTTCAACACCCGTTGGGAAGCCGTTACACAGGATACGACCTGCGCGACGCTCCAGTGTTGGTACCAGCGCGCGAGCCGCAGCGTAGTCGCCTTCGTCTAGTTGCAGGGTGGCGGTCAACTGACCTTCCAGCGACTCAGCAACGGCTTGGAACTCGTCTAGGTTACTGCAGCGAATCACCAATGAGCTTGCGCCGAAAATCTCTTCGCAGAGCGCCTCATCGGCCATAAAGTCAGCTGCGTTGGTAACGTAAAGACCTGCCTGGCAGCGGTTAGGATCCATACTTTCCTGCCCTTCGCCAACCTGAGTCACTTTTGCGTGTCCTTTAAGACGGTCAACACCCTTGCTGTAGGCGTCGCAGATGCCCGGTGTCAACATGGTCTGAGCCGCTACTGCTTCAAGTTCAGTCGCTGCAACCTGAAGGAAGTTATCCAAGCCTTCGCCCTCAACGGCGATCACCAGACCCGGATTAGTACAGAACTGACCTGCCCCCATAGCCAGTGAGCCGACAAAGCCTTTGGCTATTGCAGCACCGCGGGCGGCGAGGGCGTTTGGCATCAGGAATACGGGGTTGATCGAGCTCATCTCTGCATAGACTGGAATAGGCTCTGGACGGTTGGCAGCGATGCTCATCAGCGCTGTACCACCGGCACGTGAACCGGTGAAACCAACAGCTTTAATAGTTGGGTGCGCAACCAGCGTTGAACCTACATCACGACCTGAGCCGAACAGCATAGAGAAGGTGCCTTCTGGCATGCCGCATTTGGCCACAGCTGCCTGAATTGCGCGGCCCACCAGTTCTGAGGTCCCTGGGTGTGCAGAGTGTGCTTTGACGATTACCGGGCAACCTGCAGCCAGCGCAGAGGCGGTATCACCACCTCCGACAGAGAAGGCCAGCGGGAAGTTAGATGCACCGAAAACGGCCACTGGACCTAGCGCGATGTTGCGCAGGCGCAGGTCAGCGCGTGGCAGTGGAGCGCGATCTGGTATCGCTGGATCGATACGTACATCCAGGTAGTTACCCGAGCGGACAACACCGGCAAACATACGTAACTGCCCCATGGTACGGCCACGTTCGCCCTCAAGGCGCATGCGTGGCAAGCCGGACTCGGCCATCGCACGAAGGATAAGGTCATCGCCGAGCGCCAGGATCTGATCAGCGATCTCTTCCAGGAAAGCGGCGCGCGCCTCAGGAGTAGTTTCACGATAAGTATCGAACGCTGCTGCAGCCAGTTCACAGGCCTGATCAACTACTGTCTGTCCACCGCCGGCATAGACTGGCTCAAGCGGCTCACCAGTGGCTGGGTTTACAGCCTGGATGGGGGCTTTGCTGCCTTTGACAGAAGCCGAACCAATCAGCATCTCGCCTAAAATCTGCATATCTGTTCCTCGTAGTTTAACTGGGTAAATTGTTTACTGATTGAGGCCGTCAAACGAGCTTGAACTCCTCCAGAGCCGCGCGGTTTATCTCTATGCCAAGGCCAGGCCCCGTTGGTATCTGGATAACACCCTTTTCATGCTCAAGCGGTCGCATCACAACAGCCTGGCGGAAAGGGTTCTCTGTGCGGTCAAATTCAAACATCGCATCTAGAGGACTTTGACGCACAGGGGCCGGTGCTATCGTAGCGTGAGCTTGCAGGCTGGCAGCGATCTGCACCGCGGTTCCCCAAACATGTGGCACAACACGGATGCCATGGGTTTGGGCCATATCTACAACACGACGAAACTCGCTAAAACCGCCAACACCGCAAACATCTGGCTGGATAATATTGACCGCCCGAGTGGTGATAGGCTCTAACATACCCCAGCGAGAGTGCCAGGTCTCACCGCCGGCCACCGGTATGGGCTGTTTCTCTTTGACTTCTCGGTAGGCGCCGATCCACTCCGGCAGTACCGGCTCTTCAAACCAAGCTATATCGTAAGCTGCCGCTCTGCGGCCTAGCTCGATCGCTTCGTCGACTTGATAGCCGTGGTTGGCATCAATCATAAGTTGTATCTGTGGCCCGACAGCCTGGCGAACCTGACGGATCAACTCAAGATCCTCTTCCAGATTGAAGCCGATCTTAATCTTGGTAGCTTTGAAACCCTCGGCGATATAGCGCTTGGTCTCTGCGACGACATCGCTGATACGATCAACACCCTCACGGCGGAAAGAGCCTGTGGCATAGGCCTCGACCTGTTCGCGGAAACGTCCTCCCAGCAGGTTAGAAATCGCTGCATTGAAGTGTTTGCCCTTGATATCCCAGAGCGCGATATCGACACCCGAAAGCGCAGTGAGGCTTAGGCCGCGTTGGCCTTGATCTCTAAAGGTGTGGTAAAGATCTAGCCAAAGCACCTCAGTCTGCAGTGGGTCTTGCCCCAGCAGACGAGATCTGTAGCCCTGCACCACCGCTGCATTCATCTGTGCAGGGCCTAGGCACTCGCCCCAGCCTACTAGGCCGTTATCGCAGACGACCTCGACCAGCAGATGCTGGCGGCGATCAAAGCGCATCGATGCACTCTCAAACGGCGTGTCGAGTTTGAAGTCGAGCAGATGAGTGCGTACATCAACTATTTTCATCAGCTGTGTGCCTCAATCAGGTTGCGCAGATCCTCTATCTCATTCGTCTTCAGATCGGTAAGCGGGCTGCGAACCGGACCTGTATCGAAGCCCTGCAGTTTTACACCCGCTTTAATTGCTGAGACCGCATAACCTTTCCCACGATCACGAATCTCCATAAAGGGGTAGAAGAAAGATTTAAGAACCTTGGAAGTGTGTTCGGTATTGCCGGCACGTAGCTCGCGATAAAAGTCGCAAGCGAGCTGCGGTACAAAGTTGAATACCGCCGATGAGTAGGTGGTAAAACCTGCGCCTAGGTAGGCTTCAGCGAAGAGTTCCGCTGTGGGCATACCACCCAAGTAGGTAAGGCGATCGCCGAGGCGAGCCGTCACCTCACGCACCAAGCCTATCTGCCCGGTGCCATCTTTAAAGCCGACCAGGTTGGGGCAATTCTCGGCTAGACGCTCAAGTGTATCGGGTCGAAGAACCGCGTTGTCGCGGTTGTAGACCATTACACCGATTTTTACGCTCTCACAGACCGCTTTAACGTGGGCGTAGAGCCCTTCTTGGCCTGCATCAATCAGGTAGTGCGGCAGTAGCAGAATGCCATCTGCGCCCGCTTTTTCAGCGCTTTGGGCAATCTGTATTGCCATTCGCGTGCCGTAACCGCAGCCGGCTACGATCGGTATGCTTCCCGCTGAGGCTTTTGCTTGTGCAATGATTGTTGGGATCTCTTCAGGCGCGAGAGAGAAAAACTCGCCGGTTCCCCCTGCTGCGAAAAGGACCTTTGCCGGAAACTGACTGAGCCACTCCAAATGTTTTGCATAAGGTGCCGGATTGAATTCACCCTGTGCATCGAAAGGGGTGACTGGAAAAGAGAGTAGGCCGGAGCCTAGAGCGGCCTTGAGTGCTTCTGGGGACATGCTGTTTCCTGGGTTGAGCGTACCCCCCCTGCGGAGGCGCTCAATTGGTGTTTATTTTTGTTGATGCAGAATTGTATACCATTTTTAGACGTGTCAGAGTAGTGCAAATTGAGTGTTGGACCGAGCTGCTGAAACTGTATCAAAGAGGATAGGGTGTTGCTAAAGAGACTGTTGGTAACCGGAGCATCAGGTGGTGTCGCAACTCAGCTTCGCCCGCTGTTAGACGATATCGCTGAAAAGGTGCGTCTGAGCGATATTCGTGAGATTACGGACCTGGCCGAGCATGAGGAGTTTCTCGCTGCAGAATTGAGTGATCAGGCACAGGTGGACGCCATCGTTGAAGGTTGCGACGGGGTGCTCCACTTGGGCGGCATTTCGGTTGAGGATACCTGGGAGAAGATTTTGGTCTCCAATATCATGGGTATGCACTGCTTGTACACATCTGCACAGAAGTTCGGCCAGCCGCGGATTATCTTCGCCAGCTCTAACCACGCGATGGGTGCCTACAAGTTTACCGATGTGCTCGATGCCTCGGCTTTGCCGCGACCAGACGGTTACTACGGCGTCTCGAAAGTCTTCGGCGAACAGGTTGCGAGTATGTATCACGACAAGTTTGGGCAGCAGACGCTGGTTGTGCGCATAGGCTCCTGCCTGCCTAAACCAAAAGATCCGCGCATGCTTTCGACCTGGCTGAGTCCTGAAGACTTCATCAGTTTGATCGATCGCACCTTTACCGTAGAGCATCTTGGTTACACCATTGTTTACGGTGCTTCGGCCAATACGCGTCGTTTTTGGGATGATATACTCGCAACCAGCCTAGGCTGGGAGCCCAAAGATGATTCGGAGCAGTTTGCGGCTGAGTTTTCTGATTTAACACCCTATGCCTCAGCAATTAAGCAAGGATTATTAACCTATCAGGGCGGTGTCTGGCTAAAAGCACCTCTAATCACCAAGTAGAACAGATAAATGAACAACAATAGGCAGCGTATCGCCACCTTGGGTGAAGCGATGGTTGAGTTTTTCGATATCGGGGATAACTGCTGGCGTCGGGGTTTTGCTGGCGATTCGTTGAATGTGGCTTGGGCGTTAAGAGCCCTTCTGCCAGATAGCTGGTTTGTTGATTATGTGACCCGAGTCGGTCGGGATGGCGTCTCTGATGATCTACTCGAATTTTTATCTCAGGCCGATTTAGGCAGCACGGGTATTGGCCGTGACCCAGAGAGGACACTTGGCCTCTACACCATCAAAACCGATGCTCAAGGTGAACGCACCTTTGACTACTGGCGCAGTCAGTCAGCGGCCAAGCGCCTTGTGGACGATGCTGAATCGCTTGAGCGCACCTTGTCCGCTATGGACTGGGTCTACCTGTCGGGAATTAGCGCAGCGGTCATAGAGTCGGATGGGCGCAAAAACCTACTAAGCGTCGTTGAGTCACTGCGAGCGCGGGGTGTGAAGTTTGTTTACGATCCCAATTTTCGGCCCAAGCTGTGGGGGGACCTCGATGAGATGAGGGACTTCTCCCGCGAGATCGCGCGATTGAGTGATCTGGTGATGCCGACTTTCGACGACGAAATAGCTGCGTTTGGAGATGTGTCGCCGGATGAAACGGCCGACCGTTTGCTCTCCTGGGGAGCCAAGCAAATTATTGTGAAGAACGGTACACAACCGACACTCAGTGCGGGTAGCCTGCAACGGGCCAGTTTTGAGGTTAATAGCCCGGTGCTCCCGGTGGACACAACAGGGGCGGGAGATAGCTTCAATGGAGGTTTCTTAAGCGCCTATATTCAGGGCGCCTCTGTCGAAGAGTCTGTTCGTAAAGGACAGGCTATTTCTGCTAGAGTTGTACAGCAGCGCGGTGCCTTGGTGCCCTATCCTGAGTTGCGCGCGATCTGATCAAAATATTTGAACTGAACTTAATTAGGCAGCGATGAATAAACTACCCCCGAACGCCTCGGAACTCTCTGATGCACAGCAAGCTGAGTGGATTCGCCTGATGAAACTATGGGAGGCAGAAAACCCTATCGATAAAGCGGGTCGCTATCCAAAGCCTCTGGGCATTGTTGCCGGTATTACGCTGTTTTTAGCGATGGTTCTGTTGCGTAAAACCGAAGGGTTTGATCTGCTGCCGTTGCTGTCAGTACCTTTCGGTTATCTAATCTTCTTCCTCACCAATCGCCGTTTTACCAAATGGGATGAACAGCGTCGCGAGCACTCGCAGGAACTGATCGATCAGCTCAAAACTCAGTCCTAGGCTCTTAAATCAGGGCCGGTAGCCACATACCTAAGCCAAAAATGGTATGTGCGACTAGCCCCAAAAAGCGACCTTTCCAGGGTGTCGCTGTCTTCGATAGCGCCCAGCCCAACCCCATGCCGGGGTGCAACAGGAACCATCCAGCTGCGATGGTAGCCAACGCAAAGATCCAAAGTGGCAGGAAGGTTGGGTTCGCAATCCAGGCCTCACCGGCGATTAGTATCCAAGCAATTCCGTAAATAATGCCCACGGCATAGTGAAAGGCCCAGCCTATCGCAACCTCGTTTTTCACTGAGGGCGATTTGCTAATATCGTCGTGAAAAATTTTTGGTAGATGTGCAAACCAACGGCCAGGGTTACCCCAGTTTGGCAGTGGCATTTTGAAGATCCAATGTTGGATTAGGGCCCAGATATCCATGGCGACCGTGCCGCCAACGCCCATAATGATGCCCAGTTCAATTGGAGATAGATTCATTTTTTCAGCTCTACTTCAATGAGTTAAGGATCGCTTCGCCACGTGCGAGTCGGTTGATATTGTCCGCCATCTGCTGCTGGCGCCGCGCAATAGTGCCTTCGGTCCAGCCTGACATATGCGGCGTCATCAGTACATTTTTGAGCTCAGCAAAGGGCAGGGTAGACGGAGTCGGGTTGGCGTTATCTGGGCTCGGGTATTGGTACCAAGTATCGATAATTGCCGAGCCGATATTGGCATTTTTTAGCGCGTCATACAGATCCAGCTCGTTGGCAACTGCACCGCGTCCCACATTCACAAAAACAGCATCTGCTTTCATTGCGTCAAAGATCTTGGCGTTGATCATCCCTTCGGTGGCTGGAGCTAGAGGCAGACAGTTGACCAGAATATCGACCTCAGCGGCCATCTGCGCCAAGTTGTCGAGGCCGAAGTTCTTATCGTACTGCACATCAATCGGTGAGCGGTTTGCCATCATCACCTGCATACCAAAGGCTTGCGCTCGCTTTGCGATCTCTTTACCGATATGCCCGTGGCCAACAATACCGATGGTTTCGCTACCCAGCTCGGTGCGCAGCCCAGTCGGTTTGCCTGCCCAGTAGTGCCAGTTACGTTCGCGCAGCTGCTGGTCCGCTTCGAACAGGGGAACGTGACGGCTCAGTAGCGCCATCATTACATACTCAGTTATTGCCTTCTCATGACCATAGACGTTTGCAGCCTCACAGGTTCTCGGCAGCGCATTCAGGTCGACCTTGTCGTAGCCCGCGCTGGGCAACTGATAAAGTTTGGCGCTCAGCTGCGGCAGTGCAGCGTCGTAGCGAATTCCAATGACAATATCGGCCGCCTGGTAGGTCGCAATATCCGCAGCGCTGTCGATCTGATCGGGCACGAAGCTGATAGGGTGATCCTGTTCCAGCAGAGTTTCGAACTTTGGCATAAAGGTTTGGGCATTGGCCCCGTGAAAGACGATGTTCATTGATTTTAAAAGCCCACATTAGAGAACAGAGATCATGCCGCCATCGACGTAGATGATCTGGCCAGAAACATAGTTAGAGGCGCTTGATGCCAGATAGACACAGGTGCCCACAAGCTCTTCAGGCTTACCCCAGCGGCGCATCGGCGTGCGCCCTTTAACCCAGGTGTCGAAGTCGGGGTTGTTGATCAGCGCCTCGTTCATATCGGTGATCATGTAGCCTGGGCCGATCGCATTGGTCTGAATGCCGTGTTCGCTCCACTCTGCCGCCATTGCCTTGGTCAGCATCTTGATACCGCCTTTGGCGACGGTATAGGGAGCGACCGTCGCACGTGCTAGTTCTGATGTGAGGGAACCGATATTAACGACCTTGCCGCGCCCGCGCGGAATCATGCGTTTTGCCGCTTCTCGACCAATCACAAAGGCCGATGTCAGGTTGGCGTCGATTACCCGTTGCCAGTCGGCCGTCTCCAGCTCAACCATCGGTTTGCGGAACTGGATCCCGGCGTTGTTGACGAGAATTGAGACTTCAATGCCTTCTCTGTCAAAGCGCTCGAATGCTGTTTTAACGGCGGTTTCATCGGTGACATCAAAGGCAGCGGTGAGGACTTCATAGCCTGATGCGCGTAGCTTATTTGCGCTCGCTTCAAGTCGCTCTTGATTGACGCCATTGAGTACGATGCGTGCACCCGCTTGCGCCAGTCCTTCGGCAAAGGCGAAGCCCAGTCCGCGTGAGGAGCCGGTAATCAGGGCAGTCTGCCCCGATAGATCAAATAGAGTCGCGCTCATGGTTTATCATTCACTGTATCGGGTGGTCAGATCGCCACGTTCAAAGAATGCGGGTAGTAGCTCAACGCCGAGTCCAGGTGCCTCCATGGGGTAGACGTAGCCCGCCTCAATTTTTGGCATCTCGGTAACGAGTTCTAGGTACCAGCCTTTGTAGAAGGCGCGCACCGACTCCTGAATGTAGGTGTTGGGCTGGCTAATGCTCATATGAATGGCGGCAACAAAGCCAATAGGCCCTATGCAGTCGTGCGGCGCAAAGGGTTTGTGGTGCAGGTCGGCAAGTGCCGCAATTTTGCGCCCTTCTGTTAGGCCGCCAGTCCAGCAGAGGTCAGACATAACAACATCGATCGCGTCCTTGTCGAGGTAATCTTTGTAGGCGAAACGTGAGCCCAGCGTTTCAGATGCACAACTCCAAATAGGCGTGGCAGCGCGGAAATCGGCCAGCGCTTGGGGGTTGTTCATGCGAATTGGATCTTCACACCAGCGTGGCTTGAACTGCACCAGTTCGCGGGCGATATCCTGCGCCACCGGCAAATTCCACAGG
>Ga0209555_10000734_pt1 | contig 27025 bp, 31 predicted proteins | sample SaaInl85LU_5_DNA_FD_184643 | JGI IMG/M metagenome (GOLD analysis project Ga0209555, IMG submission 184643) | Marine microbial communities from expanding oxygen minimum zones in the Saanich Inlet - ESP_85LU_5_DNA (SPAdes) (version 2) | ecosystem: Environmental > Aquatic > Marine > Intertidal... | reverse complement strand
AATCAGAGCATCCTTAGCTCGTATATCCGGCCACTGGGATGTGAAGGTTGGGAATGACTGTGCCTGCTGGTCGCCAATTCCGTTTATCTGGGATGCTTCGTTAGTCATCTGTCTGTGAGGTCTTACGGCATATTCATTCGCTTTCACAGCCTTTCCGTTACTCACCTCAACAATTCCGATTGTAACAATTCCTGGAGCGCCAGATTCATCAAACAGCCCCGTCGTTTCCGTATCTAACACCACGTAATTTTCCGGTAAATTCCTGAATGGCCACAATAGGTGATTGATTAGACTATTCTTTAGATATGGCCTGCCAGAATTCATAGTTTTTCCGCTACGCTTAGGATGTGGGTAATAGCATTCCCATCCCAGTGAAATTGGTAATGTCCAGCCTGTATTGCCGGTGGTGTTAATGCTGGAGGGCGCAAAACCGCGACGCACTGTCCGCCAGGGTGCCGAACCGATCTGTATAGAATGCCTAGTTCATTCTCGTGTTTTAGCTTTTCTCCAAGAGCCTGGGCATAGATGAAACTATCTCGGTCATGCACCTTATTGTCGCCACGCACATCCACCAGAGGAGCATTCACCACGCAATGATAACAACGCATAGTGAGTAATTGTGGTTCTTCATTCGTTGCGCTCATGAAGCGTGCTCGGCTGAACTTAGATTCAGCAATGGCCGTATCCAGATCCAATCCCGCGTAATACACTCCAAACCGACCCTTTGTGAATCTGCTCTCGACACCTACATGCGTGAACGCCGCCATGATTGCTGTTGTCCCTGGGCCAGTTACTCGATCTTCTGGGGGGACCAACGCAATATTTCCCACTTCATCTTGTAGGCGATCATTTGTCAGGCTTTCCAGCGCATATGCGGCATCAAGCTCTGAAGGGTCAAGCAAATTTTCGAAGAGTGTGATGGGTGGAAAATGACTGGGAATCAGTCGGTAACTGTCACTATGCACATCCACCTTAAGCATAATGCTCTCCGCGCCATCCGTCCAAGTACCTGCGAACATCCACTAGATCAACAACTCTCCCAGCCAACATGCGGTCGAGGGCTGATGCTCCGCCAAAAACCCGGTTGGGTTTCCGAACCCAATTTTTCCATTGACGGGGATCTGAGAACAGAAGCTGAACTCCTTTGTAGATGCCTGCAAGATATGACAGTCGCTCAAGAGTATCTTTAGAGAGCTTGATAGGCTCATTGGCATCCAATTTATGTCGCCAGTTGTGTAATGTGGTGCGAGTGCCGAGCCCTGCCAAAGTACAGCGCTGCTCATCTGTCAGCCCCCACTCTTCGGTAATACCCAAAAATAATTTCACGGCCACGCGACTCATCTCACGCTCGCTCACCGCAACCTGAAGCTTTGATGTATTCATAGCAGGCTCTCCTATATACATGCACTATTATACGTCCAAAATAGAACAATATCAAGTGCATGTGTTCACATTTGAACGGGAAAGAGAGCCACGTTAAATCATATTTGTGTATACAATACCAGATCAGCAAGCGGTATTCTTTATTGGTGCCACAGCCCAACCTCCATGCAAAATTCAAATTACGCCCCTTCTTTTTCCTTCCCTTTCCTTTATTTTCCTTCTGTTTCCTTGGCACTCGCGAGGCTACGCCTCCCGGTGCAGAGGTCATCAGTAAGGTAGGGATTACACGGGAGTTTCGATCGGAGTGAGGAGGTGGGGCTGGCGCTCGGCCGTTTTCTTATGGCTGATCTGGTATAGTAGTTGTTATCAACAATAGCTGGTAGGACTTGAATTACGCGCAATTACCTGTATTATGCGTAATTATGCAATTGGCGCGTAATTACGCGTAAGTCACAAAACAAACATAGGGGACCTTTTTATGGAAGGGTGGCACTATCCACGAACAGAGCTGGCAGAACAATACCTTGGCCTACTGGCCCTCGGTATCTCATCAAGCCTAGCGATCATAGCCCCTCGACGGAAAGGAAAGACGCTATTCATCCTTCAGGATCTCGCGCCACTATCGCAGAAGAAAAACTACATCCCTGTCTATGCGAGTCTATGGCAAAACATCAATGCCCCCCATGAAGGACTGATCGCAGCCCTGGAAGATGCCATTGCGGCGCTCGATAAAAAAGCGACCTTCAGTCGGTTACTCAAGGCCAAAATCAAAAAGACTACCGTAAGCAACGAGCTGCTGGGGAAAATGGAAGTAGAGTTTGCCGACAATCCGAGTAAACCAACCAGCAAAGAACTCGCCTATCTCGATCAGTTACTCAGTATGCTGGTCGAAAAGGCTGGCAAGAAAACGGTTTTGCTACTGATTGATGAAGTGCAACATCTTACAACGTCCACCCAGTTTGACCCGCTTGCTCACACGCTCCGGACCATGCTGGACAAGCGCCAAGGCAAGGTAAAAAGCATTTTTACCGGCTCCTCCAGACACTATCTGGATCTGCTGTTGAACGAATCAAAGTCACCGTTCTACCACTTCGTTGAACAACACGATTTTCCAGACCTCGATGATCAATTCATTGAATTTCTGAGAGACAAGCTGGCCAAAAACCACCAGATCACTATTGCCATTCAACCATTACGCAAAGCCTTCCTGGACTTGGATCAGTCACCGTACTGGATGATGAAGCTGATCGCCCAAATGATTACCTTCAAGGCTACTGTTGAGGAAGCCTTGGAATATGTGCTTCAGCTTATGGAAGCAACCGAAGATTTCGAGGGCATATCAAAGAGACTGAAGCCGATCGACCGGCTTGTGTTTCTGGCGCTTTGCAAGGGTACAAACCCCTTCTCAAAAGAGCTAATGGCCAGAATAGACAAGGAAACCGATGTTAAAGGTGTCGCTTCTAATATCCAGAGAGCCATCAAGCGTCTATCGGAAGCCAGTCTAATCAGCCAGACCCGAAAGGACGGGTACAACATTGAAAAGCCCGGTTTGAAGCGCTACTTGGAACAGCAGCACCAATAAGAAGGAGTCTAACGGATGCAGACAACGGTTAAACGATGGTTCACCGACAAGGGATATGGATTTCTGCACAATGGGGGTGATGTCCCGGACATCATGGTCCACGCAAACGAACTGAAAAACTGCCAGTACTTGCGTCCAGGGAGGACAGTGGAATTTGAATGCCACATCAACAGCAAAGGCCTGGTGGCTAAAAACGTCAGACTGGTTCAAGACCAGCCTAAAGCCCCCAATCAACGCCATTCACAGCAGTATCCATTCCAAAGATCTGGCTATGGAAGGTACTAGCGCCATAAAAGGGTACATCCTCGATGACCCTTTTTTTATTGGTTTTCATTCGATGACCGGGATAATCCCAAGCTACACAGGTCTATCCAAGACTTCTATGTGCAGGTGTCTCCTGGCTCGATGCTCATTCAGCAACCTGGTTTGCCGGGTTGCTAGTTTGGCACCTCGTAGTAACGTTTAAATAAACCACTCTTTATAGGAGAACATTCATGAAGTTATCTGCACTTTTCGGCTCTTTGGCCTTGGTTCTTATCGTTAGCGGCTGCGCCTCCAACCAGCACGTTTACTCTTCTGATGGCAAATGCCTGACCTGCTGGAACAACCCCATTACCGGCAAGCCCATCAACCATGATGGTAAAGCTAACCAGGAACAAACAGCACAGAAATCACAGGTAACCCAGACAACGACTACCGAAACTACCGTTGCAAATACCACTACCGCTAAGCCAACTGAGCACAAAATCGCATTTACCGTGCCAGTGAATGTGGATGTCGCGTTCCTGAAGATTAAGAAAGAGTTCAACTACTACACCGAGCAGGAAATCCGTCAGGAATGGGGGAGCATGGCCGAAGCCAAAATGCAGACTTTCGCCTACGCCTACGATGCTACTCCTTCGGTTTACTACCACATGCGTGCCGATCGCAACCACGATGGCATTCAGGCAATCATCGACAGCCAGATCGAGAAGCAGTCTGACAAAGAAAGCAAAATCACGATCACTTACTGGCTGAGAGATAAGTCTGTTAATGCCAGTCAGTTTGGCGAATCACTGAAAAATCGAACCAGAAAGGCATTAAACATCTAACACCGGGAGGGGGAACCCTCCCTCTTTTATTTTGGAGTGATGAATGATCAGAACAATAATTGGCTTCATACTGGGCGCTGTTGCGACCTTCTACACACTGCCCTTTATTGAGTCCGGTACCGGTAAACTACCAAGACCGGCTATCGGTGACTGGTTTTCGTCTGAAAATAACAATCACTCCTCAAACATCATAAACTCAGTACCACCTTCCGATTATCGCCAACATGCTGACAGCACGCTTGCAGCAGAGGTCATGACGGCCATTTCCGTTACCAGAACACGCGCCCTCAATGACCAAACATCCGATTACGTTGTAAAGCTCATTACAAACCTGATTGAACGCGAACCAGGTATTCAGTCATTCGTCCGTGAGAGACTCGGAAACGGCCTGACAAATCGGGAGGCACTTGAGATCTTTGAAAAGTACTACTCGATCCAAGGATGAATCGTATGAAGGCCCTTATCGAAATCAATGTCTATGGCGGAAACATACTATTAGCCACGCTTAAAAAGCATGATGACCTGCCAACTGGGATCTACTCCGACCGCCCTGTGAAGTCGCTGATTAATCTCACACCTGGCATTCAAGCCAATGTGAAGCTCCAGATAGAAACTGTCTCATTGAGCAATGATGACACTTCGCTCCTGGTTAGCGATAAACGCCTCCAAGTATCGGAGCTTTTACAGACCCTGGGGGTGCAGAACTTCGTGGCCTTTGTAAAAGATGCAGAGCATCATGGTTGGATAGTGGAAAAGTACATTGACGGTATTAACCAGTACTTCCATTTAGATCACAACAATCAGCCACTCTCAGCTCCTGCCATCTTATCGGAAAACATCCTTACCTTGTTTCTGTTCATTCTCATGGCAGCAACTCCTGCCGTGGTTTTGAAGCTTATGAGCAGTGGCTATTTGGGAAGTCCTTTCTGGGTGTTTGCCCTGTTCTTAGGGCTTACTTCAGTCGTGTATTTTCTCTCGTTCGGCATCATGCAGTATATGAGGACCAGAGGGGAACCAATATTCTAAGGTGGCAACAATGACACAATACTCCATCGGTGATTGCGTTCTCGAACGTTCAGATCCTTTATTTGAAGAGGCGCTGGCCAGTGCCTATAAATCCCGCGAGCGCCCCTTGTGCCTTTGCTCAAGTCCCGGCGTGCCAATGTATATTGCTCGCACCGGCGACAACAGCTATGTGCTGAAGCGAATGCCGAACAGTGGCCAACAGCATCATACAGACTGTGATTCCTACGAGATCCCGGCTGAACTCTCCGGTCGTGGAGCCGTTGAGAACAAGGCTATTTCAGAAGACCAGGAGACAGGAATAACCAACCTGAAACTGGACTTCACCCTCTCAAAGGTTTCTCTGAATCGCACGATTAGCAAGGGTGAAACCAAAGAACCCACTGCGGTCAAAGCAGATCCAACCAAGCTTACCATCCGATCGCTGCTCCACTTCCTCTATGAAGATGCAGGCCTTAACAAGTGGGCACCAAACATGGAAGGCAAGCGCTCCTGGTATGTGATCAGAAAGTACCTCCTACAAGCCGCGCAAAACAAAGTCGCCAGAAAACACCCTCTAGGAGAAGCACTGCTGATTCCAGAGCAGTTTTCTCTGGACCACAAAGATGAAATTGTGGCCAGACGCAGACAGTTCCTATCCAAGCTGAAAAAGCAGGGCAACAAACAGCCAATGGGTATACTCATTGGCGAAGTGAAGACGATCGAAGAAGCGCGGTTTGGATTCAAGATGATCGTCAAGCATATGCCCGATACTCCGGTTTACATGGGAGAGGATGTTTACAAGCGGATAAATAAGGCCTTCTCCACTGAGCTTGCTTTTTTCCATGAAAATGAATCCATTCATTTGCTAACAATCTGTACTTTTCTTCTGAGCGCATCCGGCAGTCCCCAGGTGGATACCATTTCTTTCATGGCCGTGGATCGGAATTGGCTTCCCTTTGAAAACATCGAGGAGCTGGAACTCCTGGAGCGGCTCTGTACAGGGAAGCGTCATTTCATCAAAGGCTTACGCTACAACCTTGGATCGTCTGATGTCATCGCCTCGGTTCTTCTAACCGATACTGAAGGAAAACCTACGGCTGTTTACCTGGTTCCAGCAGGAGCGACAGAGAGCTATTACGACGAGCTGAACGCGGTTGTTAGTCATAGCGAGTACCAAGTCAGATCCTTGATGTGAATCAGGAAGATACCCTTAGCGCCGTTTAAGAAGTAGGAATAACAATGAGAACACTCGACCAGAATCAAATAGAAAACATCTTCCAGGAGTTGAGAGACAATATTTCGCCTGAGCATAGTAAGGCAATCATTGGTCTAGATAATGTAAAGCCTTCACACCACGAATTTGAGAGCCTCGAATGGCGGTACCGGTTAGGTGGATACACCGAAGCTCTATGCGCTTGCGACATCCTGAGCAATAGTGTTTATGAGTCTGCAATCGCTGAAATATTCGGCCAACGGCCAAGGGATGGGGCAGACCGTCCTGGGCGAAAACATAAGTACAGCGTGGACATCAAAACGGAACAGAACAAACAGTTCACGTTCGATGTGCCATCAATGAACCCGCTCGATGCTTACTTTCAACTCACCAAACGTATTGCTTATAAAACGATACCCGGTATCGTCTCTGTATTGGTATACGCTGGCTTTCATACTGATCGAAAACCCGATTCTTCACCTCTCAGATCCTTTGAAAAGGACGAGCTGGTATTTGTAAGCCTCGTTTAATCTATTCAAAGGAACGTGTCACTATGCTCATCTTAACTCGGCGAATTGGTGAAACTCTCATGATAGGCGACGACGTTTCCGTCACCATATTGGGGGTCAATGGTAACCAGGTACGAATCGGTATCAACGCACCAAAAAACATTGAGGTCCATCGCGAAGAGATATACCTCAGAATTCAGCGCGGTGATGAATATCAACCCTCCGATAACCTTGGCGGTGGTGAAAAAATGGGAAGTATCTCTGACATGGTTTACAGCAAAGGATATGGATTCATTTATTCACCGGGATTCGATGACAATATCTTCTTCCATGCTTCCGGTGTTGAAGATAACTTATTTAACGACCTCCACGAAGGTATGGATGTTTGCTTCTCAGTAGAGCGGGGCAATCGTGGCCTAGTCGCAACCGGAGTTAAGAAGGTATGAGAATCCTAGGTGTATCGTCGCCTGCAGTATCCGTTTGGAAAAGTCTGGGAAAGCCGCAACAAGTGACCACAACAAGAGTTTCACACAGTCAGACAGTTTCCAAACTGACGTAGGTCTTCTACAGTGAGCCATGAGGTGTTGGTTCCGGCTTCAGTTAATGTTTTAGACCAAAGAGGTCCATGTCGGATCAGCTAATAAATTCGGGCAGAATACACACCGCCTTTCCGGTTAAGTGCAAGGAAAGGCAGCGAGCATTTTTCTCTCACGAATTACTGATTACTTAGCGGATTTTTCGTGCAACACAGCCAACGCGTCGTATTCTTCAGCTACAGATTGCTGGAGCTTGATGACACGATCACAATGTTTTTGGTTGGATAGTCCGGTAGCCGCGCCCTTCGTTTGACCATGGTCGTGCCTACTGTATTTGCCCTTCATTTTTTCGTGCAGACCGGCTTCTTCTCGGGCTTTACTCGCCATTTTGCGGTAGTAGTCAGCGATGGCCTTATGGTCTTCTGGTTTATCAGCCATGCGACTGAGCAGCTCCAGGATAGGCTCTTCAGCAGCTTGGGTTTCCGCTTGAGTCTGGAAGGAAACTGCGAGCGCTGCAGCCAGAATGATAGTAAAAAATAATTTAGAAAATTTCATAGACTTATCTCCGCATTGATTAACATTAATGCCGAATAATCCGGCAGGTGAAAAAACTCGGTTCTCTTACGTGTAACGATGGTTGTGCAACAGCTTGGCTTAAGGAATGGTTGTCTTCACGTCCTGTCAGCACTCGTAACAAAAACGTTACATGTGGCCACCAGACATACCCATACCACTACCACTACCTTTCATTTGTTCCATCATTTGTTCCATCATTTTCTGCATCATGTCCATGCGATCTTTCCTTCAATGACGCGCGCTTTGGCAAAGTGATCATCGATAATGCGCTCAATTTTCACTTTACCTACATGCACTCGCTGCCAAATAGATTCTCCTTCTTCAACGACACCTTTAGCTAGTTCAATTCTGTACACATTCAACAGTTGCTCTGGTTCTGCTCCGTCGCGTTTACCTATACACACAACTACATCGGATGTTGAAATCTGAACCACCTGTCCTCTTGCTACAGCGCTGTGGTAGAGAGAATTATTGGCACAGCCTGCAAACCATAACATGACACTTGTCATCAATATAATGCGAATAAACGGATTTTCATAATCGACTCCTTTTGAGTAATCACTAATTGGTAAGGCATCGCTGCGTTAAAAGCGTTACCTATTTAGGCCTTCAATGTAGCTGTCTATATCTGTCACCAACATGACCTCATGATGATAATGCTGTAATCTGAAAGTCAGACTGATAAAAATATTTTACTCTCTCTAACACGATAAGACCAGTAGCAGAAAACGACCGATAACCTGTGCACAGAGATCATCACAATAATCCTTCCAACTTACCCAATGCGTTACAGCGCTTATTATTGGCTAAATGAAAATCAACATTACAAATAGGCCTCGCAAACATAACGACGCATCATGCGGTGAGTATTAAAATAGGTACCGTTTTTCTGGATGCACGTTTTCATCATTTGGATCCATTCTGGTTTGTGTTCGTGATACATCGGTAAGACTTGCTGCTCAAGTTTTTGATACAAGCTCAGCGCATCGTTACCATTTTCTGACGGGGAATCACTTCCGATAGCCCAACCGGTTTTCCCTTCTACACAACCTTCTATCCACCATCCATCGAGTACGCTTAAATTAGCTACTCCGTTGATTGCCGCTTTCATTCCACTAGTGCCTGACGCTTCATAGGGCCTCAATGGTGTGTTTAGCCAAATATCACATCCACCTATCAATTGCCTGGCTTGCGCAACATCGTAATTTTCAAGAAATACAATCGGGATTACCTCTTTCAAAGTCTTTGCAACACGGTGTATGTGTTGAATCAACTGTTTACCTTCATGATCCCGTGGGTGGGCTTTTCCTCCCATCACAATCTGAAAAGGGTATTGTTCAGCAATCTGCATTAACCTTTCGACATCTGAAAACAGCAGGTCCGCGCGTTTGTACGATGTCATACGGCGAGCAAAGCCTAAGATCGGCAATTCCAATTGAAGTGATGTTTTTTGTGTTTGTTGTATATGCGTGATGAGTAACTGTTTCGCCAGCTGATGCGCCTGCCAAATCTCGTCGCTCGGAATACTATCGACATTCCGTAACAGCTCAGGCTCGTGGCACCAACCCGGTAAATATGTATCCAGTAAATTTGTCAATGCTGGGCTGACCCAGCGACGTGGATGCACACCATTAGTAATCGCATGTATGCGGTAGCCAGGAAACATGTCCCGTGAGACGTCCGCATGCTTTTTAGCAACACCGTTAACGTATTGACTTCCATTCAACGCTAACTGCGTCATGTTTAAACAATCTTCACCCGCGAGTTTTTTCAGAACATTGAGGTTAATCTCGTTACCCAATATCTCATCGACCATAGCGTAATCGAACCTATCGTGCCCAGCATCAACCGGTGTATGAGTGGTAAAACAACACAAATTCCTTACGCGTGGAATATCGGACGAATGATCTCCATCCCGCATATTTTCCGATTCAAAGCGATTATGCTTTAGCAACTCAGAGACCAATAACGCGGAGTGGCCTTCGTTCATATGATAGCAAAAAATTGCAAAACCCAATGCTCTCAGCATTCGTTCACCACCTATCCCAAGTAGCGCTTCTTGCTTTAAACGGTACTCCGTATCGCCGCCATACAGATGATGCGTTAATGTTTTATTATCTGCAGAATTTTCTTCCACAAAGGTATCCAACAAGATGATGGGGATACATCCATTCATATGCCCTTTCAGCTCATAGAGCCACGCAGATATCCATACGGTTTCACCGCGCAATTGAATGGAAGTTTTCGCGGGCAAACGCGTGGCGTATTGGGAGGGTTCCCACATTTCGGGAGACTCCGATTGACGGCCGTCCTCATCGATGAGTTGACGAAAATAGCCCTGACGACTGACCAGTGTGACGCCCACCATCGGCAGATCCAAATCGGCAGCTGACAGCATTGAATCTCCCGCGAGCACACCCAATCCGCCCGAATAAGTTGGCAGTGCTTCGTGGAACGCGATCTCCATTGAGAGATAAGCAACACGTGGCTTGTTAGTAAAATTATCTAGCATGTATTCGTCTCGTACGTCGATGTTCTATGGATTTTTCTTAGGCAGTTGACTTAGGTTGCCATGACAACACCCCGGTTCAGTCTTGGCGTTCTCTTTGATATTGTCATCCACAAAACGGTAGTAGCCTTCTTTACACAGTGTCTGTAGTGGTCAAATAAATAAACGTCTTCGCCTTGTCGAATGCCGCGCCGTACACACATCGCAAGCGGTGGCGACAGGTCAGCGTATGATTGTGCAGCAGTCTGCTACCCGCTTCCTTTTGCATGGGCTGCCAACGCAGACGACCTCGCCAAAATGCGTCAAACAATTGCGAGGCCACGTCGACAAGTGAGCCGCCAAAAATCACATGGGTATCTCGCCAGCGCGCATCCCCGTAATACTCCCTGGAATTTTCCTGATGAATATTGAAACCACCGAGAAAGGCGACACGATCATCCACAATCAGCAACTTGCGATGATTACGACGGTTATAGCGCCAGGGCCTGCGCCAGCTCCAGCGGTGAAACCAGCGCAATTTCACACCGTTGCAACGCAGGTGATTTTGCATCCTGCGAGAAAACCAGAACAAGGAGCCCGCCGCATCGATATGCACCCTTACCACGATACCCGCCTGTGCCCGTTCAATAAGCGCCTGACAAAACCGATTGCCTACCGCGTCATCAGCAAAGATATAGCATTCCAACCGAACACTCTCTTTAGCACCCGCTATCGCCGAAAGCATGGATGCATATAAATCATCGCCCTCGGTAAACAACCGGAAGGTTTCCGCAGCATGATCGGGTAATGTGGTGCAATCGTTGCTGTCACATCGGTTTTCCCGTCCGTCCGATCTCACATTCAAACCTGCGCGAATCTAATCATCGGAATTCAAACTGGAACTGCCGACAAACGCCCGCCATTGCTCCCGGCGAGGAATGAACATGGGCACTCGTTGTTGGTAGGCGCGGTAGGTTTCGCCGAATTCCGCCAGCACCTGGCGCTCTTCCCTTCGGGCCAGCATAAAGTAGGCGAAGACAATCACCGGGAAAAGCCCCACGGAAAACAGCGTGGGCCAGTGCACCACACCCTCACCAAACAGCGCAATAAACAGGCCCGTGTATTGAGGATGCCGGACGAAACGGTACAAGCCATCTGTCACTAGTGTGTTTTGCTGACGTGCGCGATGCACCTGCCGCCAGCCCTGGAAAAAAATGCCAATCCCGAGTAGCACCAGCGCGTAACCCATAATCATCGAAATCATCATGCCCGCCTCGCCCATGCCCAATAAAGTGGACCACAGGCTGGCATTCAGGTCGTACCGATCAAGACCGAAGAACCGCGACAGCAAATAAATAGTCAACGGGAAACCATACATTTCAGCGTATAGCGCGATAATAAATGCCTGCACCACGCCGGCACTGGCCCATTCATGCCAGGACTTGGGTGCCACATAGCGATAAAAAAACCAGGAAATAACCACGATCATAATGATCGCGAGCGCCCAGGCGCCTGAATGTTGTATCGTTTGTTCCATCGTTAAGCTCCGATTCAATAGATTGTGTTTATTCTTCTCTAAAACACCATTCCAATTTCAGACCAGCACAGGAAATGCACTCAGCTGAGCAACACACGCAACTTAGATAGAATACAAAGGCGCCTAGCGACAACGACCTGCGTATTAATCACTACCTTCAGGTTCGAAGGTGGAGAAAGCCGCCTGTTCGATCGCATCAGATACGCTGATTTTCTGTCTAATAACCAACAGTTGTTTATCATCTAGGGTTTCCTCCTCCAGTAACTGCTGAACGGTTTTCTCCAATACTGACTGGTTAAGCGACAAAATATCCGTTGCCAATTTGAACGCTTCATTCAACAGTTGGCTGACGGCTGCCGATACCCGCTGTGCCATATCGGGGCCGAAACGCAGGCTGGAATCAGTGATGGATGGATCGAGAAACGGCGATTTTGGCGTATCAATGGACAGCATGCCGATCTCGTCCGACATGCCATACTGGGTCACCATGGCTCGGGCAATATCCGTGGCTTGCACCAAATCGTCGGCGGCGCCGGTGTTCACTTCGTCGAAGATCAGTTGCTCCGCCGCTCTCCCCGCCAACAGCACGGCGATACGATTCTGCAAATCTTTTTTGCTCATTAAATAGCGAGCTTCCGAGGGGCGCTGGATGGTGTAGCCAAGCGCTCCCACACCACGGGGGATTATGGAGACTTTTTGAATCGGCTGTTCCGGGCTGAGCGCCATGCCCACCAGGGCATGACCCATTTCGTGATGCGCGACGACGGCCTTTTCCTGTGGATTGATCAGTTTGTTTTTCTTCTCCAAGCCAGCAATGATGCGCTCGATGGCATTGACAAAATCCTCCATGGAGACACTGTCGGCACCGCGCCGGGTGGCGAGCAGCGCCGCTTCATTAACTAGGTTCGCCAGGTCCGCGCCACTGAATCCGGTGGTTAGCGACGCAACTGCTTCTATGCTGACCGTATCATCGGCCTGTATCTTTACCATATGGACGCGAAGTATCTGTCCACGGCCGACTTTATCCGGGCGGTCGACCAATACCTGACGGTCAAAGCGGCCAGCGCGTAGTAAGGCCGGGTCGAGGATTTCGGGCCGGTTGGTGGCTGCGAGAATGATCACGCCTTCAGAGGGATTAAAAGCATCCAGTTCGCTGAGTAACTGATTCAGGGTTTGTTCACGCTCATCGTGGCCCCCGGACATGGGGCCTACACCGCGCACACGACCCAAGGCATCCAGTTCGTCGATAAAAATAATGGCGGGGGCATGTTGCTTGGCCTGTTCAAACAGATCCCGCACTCTGGCGGCACCAACACCGACAAACATTTCGATAAATTCCGAGCCGCTAATGGAAAAGAACGCCACTCCGGCCTCCCCCGCCACGGCGCGGGCGATCAGTGTTTTACCGGTACCCGGCGGACCAACCAGTAATACCCCCTTGGGAATATGGGCACCCAATCGGCTATATCTCCCCGGTTCTTTTAAGAACTGCACCACTTCCACCAATTCTTCCTTGGCCTCATCCACCCCAGCCACGTCATCAAACGTGACGCCCGTATCTTTCTCAACCAACACCTTGGCTTTGCTCTTACCGATATTCATCATGCCGCCCATGCCCTGCTTGTCGGAAAATTTACGGAACATCAAAAACCACACCAGGAAAAACACCAGTGCCGGAGCGATCCAGCCGATTAATGTGGCAAGCGGCCCACCGGAGACAACACCCTTGTAGTCCACGTTATAGGGGGCGAGTTTTTCCGCCAGGTCGATATCGACCCGGGGTGTAACGAAGTGGTCTTTGCCCTCAATCGGCTCCTTGAAGCTGCCGCGAATGGTTTGCTGATCAACCACCAGGTCTTTTAACCAGCCCTGTTGCAGGTAGCGCTCAAACTCGCTGTAACTCAGTTGAGCCTGACTAGCTGTGTGTCCCCAGAAGCTCTGAAACAGCACAACCCCCCACAGCGCCACAAACAGGTAGACCAGATTCAATTGCTGCTTTTTATTCATTGCATTTTCCTCAGTGACAACCACCGTCCTTGGTCAGGTGTGCAAGGTTGTCGAGTTCACACTCCTCGCTGTAATGAATCAGTCCCCGTTTAACCTGATCCAACACACCTTTGCGAAACCCAACTGCCGCTTTCTCGATGGCTTTTTCAATATCCTCCAGAGAGACTTGAATGAGGTCGTAAGTCACGTACAAGTCTTCACCCTCAAACACAATTGCTTCAACACCCATCAGCATCTGCAGTGAGGCTTCCAGTTCTGCTTTAAGGGGATCGCTGATGGCTTCGCAAAATCGAATGCGACGCTTCTTTAACACCACCTGGTCTTTCTGCTTGGGTGACTTGCCATGTTGGGGGTCACCCACAAACAGATGTGGATGGGACTTAAATCGCTCCAGACACTGGGTCGAACAAAAATAGTGATCAACGCCCTGATAGTTCACCAACAGTGATCGGTTGATTTTTGTCATATAACAAACAGGGCAGTGAATCGTGAATTCCAGTTTGTTCATCAAAACCTCCTCAGGGTTGCTGGCCCACGCCATTCAACAACTGGTACAACTCGCTTTCGGTGGTTAATACCAGCGTGGTGGAAGGATCAATCACCTGCTTGTAGGTTTCCAATGTCTTCACAAGGTCATACAGTTCACGTGACGACTTGGTTTGGTTGTAGGCCGCCGCATAGATTTCTGTGGCTTTGGCATCGGCCACACCTTGAATAGATTGAATTTTTCGGTACGCTTCGGACTCAATACGCTGCAGGTCTTTTTCCTTGTTGCCGATAATTTTGGCGGCCTCACCGGCACCTTCGGAACGAAACCGCTCAGCAATCTGCTGGCGTTCACTGATCATTCTGGCGTAGATTTTCTGCCGGACGCTTTCGTTATAGTTAATCCGCTTAAACCGGATATCGAGCAACTCAATACCGAATTCCGCCAGTTTTACGGACGCGGCGGAAAAAATATCCTCTTCAATTTGCCGCCTGCCGCGCTTAATCGGTAGCAATTTTCCAACGTCCGCTTCTGCCAGCAGGGGATCAACAGCAGGCGTTCTGTCTTTGGTGGTTCGGACAATTTCAATCAATTCGTGTTTGGCGACGGCATTGCGGGTTTCACTGCCGAGAATATCCTCCAGCCGGGACTGGGCACTGCGCTCGTCCCGTAACCGCAGGAAGTACTGCAGCGGATCTTTGATGCGCCAGCGGCCGAAGGTATCAACCGTGATATAAAGCTTGTCCTTGGTCGGCATATCGTTGGCGGAACCATCCCAAAGCAATATCCGTTTTTCGATACGATTGACTTTCTGGATAAAGGGAATCTTTAATTTCAGGCCGGCTTCATTAACAATTCCGCCCACGGGTTTACCGAACTGCGTCATGATCACCTGCTCGGTTTCGTTCACGGTATAGAACGCTTCATAGGCAACGATCAGTAGCGGAAATAATACCGCCAGCGCGATGTAGATGAATCTGTTCATCGGGGTTCTCCTTGCATGGCGTTGAGTTGCAGCAACGGCAAAACGGACGCTGCTTTATCGTCGAGCACAATTTTGTTTTTCACGACTGGCAATACCTCCTGCAGGGTTTCCAGGTAGAGTCGCCGCTTGGTAACCCCCGGTGCCTTGATATATTCAGCCAGCAGCGAGTTAAATTTGGCCGCGTCCCCTTCCGCCTGATTGACACGCTGGATCGCATACCCTTCCCCTGCCTGGATGGAGCGTTCCGCCGTACCCCTGGCTTGGGGTACGGCCTTGTTGTACTCGCCGCGGGCTACATTAATCATGCGCTCACGTTCCTGCTGCGCTTCGTTGACTTCATCAAAGGAAGCCTTTACCGGTTTCGGCGGATTGACGTTCTTGAGCTGCACCTGATCTATGCGCAAGCCCATTTCATAGAGGTTAACCACCTCCTGCATCTTGGTCTGGGCATTGGCCTCAATGTCCTGACGACCGATGGTCAACACTTCATCTACCGTACGATCACCGACAACTTCGCGCATCACCGATTCGGAAATGTCCCGCAGGGCATCCCCCGGATCGCGCACTTTGAATAGGAAGTCGAAGGCGTTCTCAATGCGAAACTGAATCACCCACTCCACCAGCGCCGCATTCAAGTCTCCGGTAACGATGGTGGTTTCCAGCTCCCATTCCCTGGGATCGGACATCTGTCGCGTAAACGTCGCGCCGGGTGTACCGAAGCCAAATTCTTCTTTGAGCTGACGTTTCACTGGGACCTGAACCACCTGATCAACACCGAAGGGAATTTTGAAATGCAGGCCAGGATCGACGACATAGTGGTAGTGACCAAAGCGCTGTACGACGCCGACGGATTCCGCCGAGACTGTGTAAAAACTGCTGTAGCCCAGATACACCGCGAGCGCGATGACAATACCCAAAGCAATCTGACGCGGTGAAATGGGTATGTCCGGCAATGATTGTTCAAACTTATCGTTCATGGCTGTTTCCTAATTTATTTGAGTTCATCCAACTTATGCATTTCCACGGTTCAATCTTTGGATAATCATTGGGGTAATGGAATGGGCATCACTCCCATTCGCCTGCAACAGTCCCTCTGTATCCAATGTCCCGCCCTGATTCCGATAACCCAAAGCGATACATCGATCAACGCCAAGATCCAAAGGGCGGCAGACACCGAGCAATATTTCCGGTCGCAGGTGCGATACAAAAATTCGCAAACGAATGTCATCGGGAAACAGGCTTATACGGGCAGCCACATCGCTGACATAAGTCTGCTCATAGAGGTCTCGCGGCTGCCGGAAGCGACCCGGTTCTAACAGGTACGTTATGCGGCATTGAATACCTTGTTTAGACAAAGTGCGTTTTACCTCCTGACAAACGCCTAATTGATAGGCGCCTACCGCGACCAGTTGTACCGGTGCACCGTCAGTCTTATCCAACGTCATTGCGCCCTGCGCTACCAACTGGGCTGCCTGCTTGGGTGTGAATGCTGTAACAACGTCATTTTTGGGAATCGTCATCCCCCAGATTTGACCCTGGGTCTGGTAACAGGCATCGAGGCAGGCGACCGCACTATTGGCATCGGCGGGATACACAACTCTCGCCATATCGCTCATTTCCCCCAGCAGCACCTCGCCAAAGGCGGAATCCTGATGGGATTGTTCATTCTTGCCGTTCTCCCATAAGTGCGAGGTGGCAATCACCGGCACCGACAGCCAGCCCGGCGGGCGCCCCAGCGCTTTTTGATGGCGCGCAAAAATGATTTCCTGGCGCAGCGCACCGAGCATTTTCATGGCGAAGGCTTCATAGCTAACCACCAGGTTCAGACCGCCTTTGTTTCCCAGCGCCGCGTTTACGACCGCCTCTTCATTGAGTGCAGTAATCACCGAGCCGTGAATGGATTCGGCCACACCCTGTTCCGGCTTCAGCACCCGGTGCTTTAGCAAATCCAGTGTCTTGCCCATGCGATTACTGCGCAGCTCATCCGGGTTGCCGATCCGCACCCGCCTATCGGGATTAGCGAGGTGCCATTCACAAAAGCGTGTGTCCACCGCTGCCATCGGGGATGTCGGGTCACCCTCGGTATGCCATTGTGGCTCTGTGGGAGATTGAAGCCTGACGTTGCGCATACACAGGGCATGGTGTTTTTCCGGCACGCGATTATCGGCCTCATGCTGCGCAATGTGTGAGATAGCCAGCTCCAGCTCACTTCGTGGAAGAAATAATTTGGCCGCGTGTTCGTTAAACAGGTTACGGGAGTGTTCATCGCTACCGGGGTTACCCGGTAGCGGTGTGCCATGAGCAGCATTGGTACCGGCGCCGTAGAATCCGTAGCCTTTTTCCGTTTCAGCAATGAGATATGGCAGTTTCACCGGATAGTGCATATGGCCGTCACGGATGTGCGCACTGCAGGCTTCCAGCCGCGCTTCGGATTCAAAAATACCCCAGATAAAAGCCGCCGGATCACGTCCGTCGATGGCGATGGGGTGAAAATCATTCTGCTCCAGATGCTCGTAAAACCAGGACAAACCGCCCTGCTGGTACATGGTGGAGCGCTGATCGATACGCCGGCCATTTGCTATCATCACCGGTGTCACCAGACCGCAATCCTCGGCGCGCCACCAGCGGCTGGCCCAGTCGCTACCGCGCTGTTCTTCAAAGGCGCCATCACTTAAAAACGCCACCAGCCGCTCGCCGGGCAACGGCATATGCACGTATTGCAGTTCGGCAAAACCCAGATAGCCGCCTTCAATCAGGCCACCAGCGGTCTGCGGGTTTACGTGACTACCCAATGGAACGCCAGGACGACCATCATCCGCCATGGCATAGCTGTAAAAATCCCGCGCCAACTGCGTCAGCCCTTCATCACTCAATGGATAGCGTTCGGCCTGTTCCGGATAAAGATTTTGCAACAGCACATTGACCGCATCGATGGCGGCCACACAGTGCCCCTGTCCCATCAACCAACTGCGGGTGATACCGGCCAGGCGATTGGCAGCCATATAGCCCGCATAGGCAGGCACCATATTCAGGGAACCGCCGGTATGCCCCTGTGGGTTGGATTTAAAGTCGTCTGCATCGAGTGCGCTGCCGTTGAAATTCACTTTGTTGGTGTAGGTCATATGCACCACCAACCACATGGCCGCAGTCGCCAGGCGGTCAGCGGCAGATAGTATCTCCAACACTTCATCGATCTGTCTAAACCGTCCTGTACACAGCAGTTGCTGGCAAAGATCGAACACTCTCACCTGCGTTTCATCCCGGTGTTGGATCACGCCATAACCTTCCGACCAGCGCGCAAAGGCAGGATATGTATCGCGATATAACTTTGCCCGCTGTTGTGTCCGATGATCGTTTTGTTGATCTATGGCATACATGGAATTTCCTCAATCAGCCAACGACTGAAATTCATTCTCAAAAGAAAAGTGATGGTGTACGGATCGCAACATGGCCGCTGCCTCATCGGCGACCACTACCCAACACTGCACCGGCGATGCCGGTGACGATAAAAGTAATGGTAAAGGGGAGCGAGCCAGGGGATCTTTTAACGTAATGCCTAAGTGGGAAAGACCGGACAACAAGCGACAGCAAATATCGACGTTGTTTTCCGCAATACCGCCGCTAAGAACGACACCGTCCAGCCCGCCCAGAATGGCGAAATACGCGCCCAGTGCTTTCTGGAATCGATAACGGAAAAAATCAAACGCCAGTTGGTGTTGCGGCTGTTTACTCGCAAACAAATCCGCCATGTTATCGATTCCGCCGGACAGACCCCGCCAGCCGGATTCGTGATTTAAAACATGATCAGTCTCTTCCGGCGTCCACCCCTCCTGCCGCTGCAACCAGGTCAGTAATCCGGGATCGATATCACCGCTGCGCGTGCGCATCAACAACCCTTCATTGGGTGTAAACCCCATGGTGGTATCGACCGGTTTGCCATCGCGGATGGCAGCCATGGAACAGCCGCTTCCCAGTTGCGCAGTCACCAGGGTGTAGTGTTCGATATCGGGATTCACTGTCTCCCAGTGAGTGACCATGGACTCGTGGGCAAATCCGTGAAAGCCGTAACGGCGTAATCGATATTTCTTAATGAGCGCAGCAGGCAGCCCGTAACTCTGCGACACCATCGGCAAGTCGCTGAAATACTCACTGTCAAAGACGGCAACAATGGGAATGGAAATCCGAGAATGTCGAAGCTGATCGATTAATTCAATTGCGGCTTCGTTATGCAGTGGCGCCAGTTCTATCAGGGTTTGCAGTTGCCGATAGTTATCGTCGTTGATGAGCAGAGGTTTAAGATATTCAGAGCCCCCGTGCACGACTCTGATAATCACCGCACGAACATCATGATTGGTCAGCACATCGGTCAGCCATGGGGGCGCGCCAGGATAAGTCTGCGCAGCTGATTGGCCAACACCGACTTGTCCAATAGCAACAGACGCCGTTGCACCCACATATTCAAGTGCCGAGACGTTATGCGTGCTCCACTTAATGGATGAACTACCCGGATTCAGCACCAACAGAATCGATTTGTCAGAGCGCGGCAAACGGCTCATCAGCTTGATAACCCGTCGGATGACTGCAAGCGGTTATAAATGGCCGCCAGCAGCCAACCGGCGATACCCGCTGCCACGAACCAGGCCACCAGCCCGATAACGACACCAGTGAGAGTCAAGTGCCAACCCATCTCATTCAGTTGCATATGCACCATTTCTCCGGACATGGACAACATCATGGAAGGCATTAACATCACCAGCAGACTGCAAGCCAGCCACAGTATCGCCGCGGCAATCGCGCTGGCCATCCCGAATTTGAACGCATTAAGTGTCATGATTATTCCTCCGTTTATGGTGGTGTATCTGTGAGAAATTAGTGTCTCTACAAATCCCCGAACCGGTTGGCAGACTGCGCCATACGCATCATTTCGTGCTCTTCCAGCGACCGGAGCGATTCCATCAACTCTTTGGCAGAGGGGATATCCGCCCTGGAGGCGACATAGCGATACAGTTCAATCACCTGCTGGTGTTGATCGACTATCACCTCCATGATTTGCGTGGCATCCAGCTCGGCAAAGGGCGCGTCGCAATGCGCATGCCGAACGATGGGGTGCTTTGCCACATATTCGTAACACCAGGTATTCAGTGCATGCTCGTCGCCTGAGGTTTCAAACCCGCTGACTACCTTGGTCAGTGCCTTCTCATGATCGGACAGATACGCAAGGATCATCCGGGCCCGTTCATCCATATTCTTGTCCGCACAGTGGGATAAACACTGGCTGAGGTGTTGGTGAAATTCCCGGGTCCAGTGCAGCACATCTTTTAAGGTTTCAATTTGCATAACTTTTTCTCCGCTGTGGATTATCTCTTCGATTACAGGCGCAAAATATCGCGATAACCCGCCACATTCACCGCAAACGTGGTGTGCTCCTGCAAGTGCACCCGAAGGCCTTCAAGGGCTTCCGGGTCACCGTGAATCAGTTGAATTCGAGTAGTATCGGTCAGCGCTGACTGCTGTAACCACTGGGTCAGTTCGAGGTAGTCTGCGTGCCCCGACAAACCGGAGATGACTTTGACAGTGGCTCTCAACGGTACCCAGCCTCCGTGGATTTTCACCGCATCAACACCCTCCAGCATTTTTGCGCCGCGAGTGCCGCCCGCCTGATAACCGGTAAACAGTACCGTGGTTTTAGAACTGCCTAACAGGCGTTTGAAGTGGTGGAGAATACGACCCCCGGTAGCCATGCCGCTGCCAGCGATAACAATATGGGGGAAAGCCTGTCCGGCAATCGCCTTCGATTCGTCCACCGTGCGGGTATAGGTCACGCCATCGCATAGGCGGTAGCATTGCTCGTGACTCAACCGGTGCTGATCACTGAACTGGCAGAAAATATCCGATACTTTGATCGCCATGGGGCTGTCGAGATAGATGGGCATTTTGGGGATATCGCCCTGATCCATCAGGGTCGCCAACAGATGTTGCAAGGCCTGCGCCCGCCCTACCGCAAAGGCCGGGACTAGCAGCACGCCGCCGCTTTTGGCGACACGGTTAACAATTTCCGCCAACTGCTGAAACGGATCTTGGGTGTCGTGCCGGCGGTTGCCGTAGGTGGACTCCATCAACAGCAGATCCAGCTCCGGCAATGGTCGAGGGGGGGGCATCAGCACATCATCGAAGCGACCGACATCACCAGAAAAGCCGATTCGTTTCCCTTCCGCTTCAACGATAATGCTGGCGGCGCCGAGAATATGACCGGCAGGCTGTAAATAAAAACGGATATCCCCGACCTCGATCTGTTCATCAAACTCCACAGACTGAAATAGCCTCATGCTGGCTTCCGCCGTTTGACGGTCGTAAAGCGGCTCAGGGTGCGCGTGCTTGCCCAATTTATGTTTGCTGTAATACTTAGCGTCTTCCTCCTGGATATGGCCGCTGTCGGCCAATAAAATCTGACACAGGGCCTTAGTGGCGTGATGGGTAAACACCGGGCCGCGAAAGCCGCGCTTGTATAGCACCGGGATATAACCGGAGTGATCCAGATGTGCGTGAGTGAGCAGCACCGCATCCAGTTTGTCGATGTCCAGGGGCAAGGTTTGCCAGTTGCGTTCCCGCAGCCACTTGTAGCCCTGGAACAAACCGCAATCGACTAATACGGTTGTCGTTTCAGTTTCCAGCAGAAATTTTGAGCCGGTAACGGTCTCGGTGCCGCCGACAAAGGTAATTTTCATAATGATTTTCCTGGCAATTTAAGCATGCTTATAACGGGCGCAATCAGTTGCGACGTAATATCAATAGCGTTGGAAGGATGGGGGATGGTATTGGATGTGACCAGTTGGCTCAGGCCTGAGGCCAGTAAGGTTTTATCGGAGTGATCGGCAAATATGCCGTGCACCGCCACGCACTGAATGTTGTCGATACCTTTGGACCGAAGTGTTTTAACGCATTCCAGGATTGTTTGCCCGCTGGAAATAACGTCGTCGATAATCACTGCCGTTCTATCCCTGAATTCGTTGATGTCGGGCAGCATCACTTCGACTTGGCGATCCCCGAAGCGCTGCTTTTCTCCAATCACAAAAGGATGTTGACTAAAGGCAGCAATCTCATCAACCCATTGCTCGCTTTCGCTGTCGGGCCCTACCAACAGTAGGTTGCTTTGCGTTTTGAGCCAGTGCGCCAATGCCGGAGCCCCTTGCACAACACGACTGGGTATGGAATAGATTTCATCCAGAGAATGATAGCGATGCAAATGTGGATCGACCGTAACCAGCCAATCAGCATGTTGAGAAAGGCACTTGGCAAAAATACGTGAAGTAACCGCTTCCCCATCGACAAAACGGCGATCCTGACGCATATAACTGAGGTAAGGCGCCACTAACCCCACTTGCGACGCTCCCAGCTCCCGCAGTGTTTCCAATAAAAACAACAACGGCAGATATTTGATGTTTGGGTGTGACAGATCAGCCACCACAATACAGGCGCGATTTTCTACATCAGATTGAATACGCAGATAGGACTCCCCATCAGGAAACTGCCGAGCGTTAAACTCGCCAGGTTGACCACCAATCGCGTTACTGAGTGACTCAGCCAACGGATGATTGTTCAGGGAAAACACCACTGGAGATTTATCTTTCACAGCCATCGCCTCGCTCATCGTTCCTTCTCGACCGTAAAAATTGTCGATTGGCGATAAAACGCCATCGCATACTGTTGCTCTCCGATCGTATCGGAACAGAGCGTAAATAAAGGTTGTCCGACGGTGACCTTGTCGCCGACTCGAGCATGTAGACGCAACCCCGCAGCCGCTGTCGCCGGAGCGCCTGCCAGCTTCGCCAGACGCGCGAGTTGACGATTGTCGATAGCGGTAAGTGTGCCCGCTGCTGTGGCCGCTTCGGTATGTTGGTAGCTGGCGTCAGGCAGGTCTTTCATCCCACCCTGCGCGGCCAAAATGCGCTGGAACTGCTGCCAGGCTTTACCTTCATCCAAAATCGCGATCGCTCTTTCCAGCCCTTGTTCATAACGCTCTTGATAAGCAAGTGAAAACAGATGTGCAGCCAGAAACAAGGCACGCTCCCGAAGATCCTGTGGTGCACTGTGCTCGCGCTGCAATACTGCCAGCACATCCCGCGCTTCTTCTACCGGGCCGATACCACGCCCAACCGGCTGACTACCATCCGTAATAAGGCAGCGAATTTGAATACCACAGGCGGCTCCCACCTGGGTAAAGAGTGAGGAAAGGCGATCGGCGTCGTTCTGGGAACGCACTTTAGCGGTGGGGCCGACGGGAATATCTATCACCGCATGAGTGGAACCGGCAGCGATTTTTTTTGATAAAACCGAGGCGATCAACTGCCCTTCACCATCCAAATCCAGGGCCCGTTCAATGCGAATCAACAAATCGTCGGCCGGACTCAGGTTGACAGCGCCACCCCAAACAAGACAGGCATGGGTCTCAGCCACTACACGTTGAATCTCATTGAGCTCCAGATTGACAGTAGTCAGTGCCTCCATAGTATCCGCAGTACCCGCAGGAGAGGTAATAGCTCGCGATGATGTTTTAGGAATAGTAAGTCCCGCAGCACTGACAATGGACACCACCAACGGTGTGGTGCGGTTTCCCGGCAGCCCACCGATGCAGTGCTTGTCAAAAACCAAGGCGTCGCCTGGCCAGTTGAGTCGTTTACCGCAGGCCACCATGGCCTGAGTTAGGCTGATGATTTCATCTACGTCTAAACGGCTGCCCGCGCACACGCTGAGAAAACTCGCGATCTCGATATCTGAATAGCAGTGATTGCTGATGTCCTCGACGATAGCGGTGATTTCTTTATCGCTGAGTTTGTGACCAAAAATCTTTTTGCGAACCGCAGCGAGCGATGTCACCACCGGTGCATGACTGACAGTAATCGCGGCGCCGTCGATAGCTCCCAAGCGGCGCAGGGCAATTTTAGACAACCCGGCACTCCCAGAAATCAGCACTTGTTCATCCGCCACATTCAATGTAGCGATAACGCTGTTTTTCCCGTATTGAATCAAGACCCGACTATTAGCGGTAAAACCTTCTGAGCGGCAGATATGGCAATCACTACGCATATACACCACCGGTTCTTGGTGGGTGTCGATGCCCATATCAATGACTCTAAGTTCATTCGTTGGTTTCATTACCGCTTTCGCCTCGCACTTGGCGGTGGGTTATGGCAGCTCCACGGTTGATGACCCGCATTTTCCTTTACATTCTCATCGACAAACTTGTAATAGCCCTCCTTAAAGCCCGTCCACCAACCATGACTCACTTCAACGTCATAGTTTTTCAAAACGTCTTCTATACCGTCCAGACTAATTCTGGAGGCATCATAGGCAAGATTCAGTACATGGTTTTTTTCGTCAAAGGAAATTGTGTCAAGACCATAAAGCTGATCGACCTGTGCGATAGCCGCTTCTAGTTTGGTTTGATCAACAGGTTCCAATTTCAAATGGCGCACCACCAAATTGACTTCTGAGACACCCAATCGATGTTCTTTATCGCTCATTTTTCTATTTCTCCGGCAGACAAAGTGCGCAAACAATCCATCTACTTTTTGTGTTTATGGACAGGTGTTTTTTTGGACTCGGATTCATGCTCCATCATTTGCCCCATCATCATCTGCATCATGCCCATTCGCTCTTCCATCATGTCCATGCGCTTGTTCATATCCATGTTTCCCATTGTCGATGATTCTCCTTTCCCTTTAGCATTCATCATCTGCATTCCTTCCTGCATGGATTGCATGTGCTCATCTATCAATATCTGGCGTTTTTCTGGATCCGTTTCGGCTTTTATCTTCATCATTTGCTCGTGCATTTTTTGCATGTGTTCATGCATCGCCTTCATATTTTCTTGGCTCATCATGCCCATCATTCCGCTCATTTTCTGATCTTTATTTTCGCCATGAACGTGTCCGTTTTCTGCAAGGGCGGGCGAAGCAATAGTGGCTGCCAGTACTAAAGTGCAAATCATATTTTTCATTGGTCTATCCTCATTGGTTTGAAACCGTGTTATCGACATTGAGCTTTGGAATCCACGCAGGGGTATATTCCATGTATCGGCGATAGTCATCGCCGAATTCGGCCAGTGCCATCCGTTCCTCTCGCTTAGCGAGCCGTACATAAACCACCACTAGAATCGGGAACATCACTAACGTGGGCAAGGTGGGCCACTGCAGCAGGAAGCCGAACATGATCATAATAAATGCGATATATTGCGGATGACGGCAACGGGCATACCAGCCGGTAGTAGCCAGCGATCGGGTTTGTTGTGCTTTGTGCAGCACACTCCACGCTGAGGAGAGCAAGAAAAAGCCCAGCACGATAAGAACATTGCTGGCGATATGCAGTGGATCAAAATGAGGATCACCTTCAAAACCCAGTAGCGTGTGTAGCAAATGACCATTTTCATGGGAAAGGAAGTCAATACCCGGATACCTTTCAGCCAGCCACCCGGAAAGGAAATAGATCGTTAATGGAAAGCCGTACATTTCGGTAAACAATGCAATAACAAACGCAGAAAACGCGCCAAAGCTGCGCCAGTCGGTTTTGGTTTGCGGCTTAGCAAAACTGAAGGCAAAGAAAATAAATATCGCTGAATTGAGTATCACCAGCGTCCAGAGGCCGTAAGCAGATTCACCGTGCATACTTGTTCTCCTGTTATATTATTGGGTTAATGGTGATGACGATGTTCGCTTTCCCGGCGGCCTTCTTCCAAGCCACGTTGATAGGCATCCTGTTCGGATTCATCCTCATGCTGGCCATGGTCACCGTGACCGCCATGTCCCCCATGCATAAATAGATGCATAAACGGACACGCAAGGAAAATCAGGAACGGCAAAAACTGCCAGACATGTTGACGGTGCTCCATCAGCAGAAAATACGTGACCGCACCGATAAGTCCCAATGCAGCCAGGCCTTTGGGTGTCAACCAGAATGATGATTTTTGGGTTGCCATGTCACACCTCACTAATAAAATTGAAATGTTCCGCCTATTGGGCGGCACTGTTTATCGGTTGTCAGATTACTTATCCACATTCAGTTTTACCCGCTTGAGACGCAAAGAGTTGCCGATCACTGACAGAGAGCTGGTGGTCATAGCGATCACCCCGATCATGGGATGGAGCAAACCCACCGCGGCAATGGGGATGGCCGCCACGTTGTAGAACCAGGCCCAGAACAGGTTTTCGACAATCTTGCGGAAAGTGGCGCGGGACAGGCGAATGGCTTCCACCACCTTGGACAGCTCGCCTTTCACAAGGGTGACATCCGCCGCCTCGATGGCGACGTCCGCGCCGGCGCCGATGGCAATGCCCACATTGGCCTGCTTCAGTGCCGGGGCGTCGTTGATGCCGTCGCCCACCATGGCCACCTGCTGGCCATATTTGTCCTGCAGCTTTTTGATGGCGTCCACCTTGCCTTCCGGCAAGACACCCGCCAGCACCTCGTCAATGCCCACCTGCTTCGCCACGTGGCGGGCAGTACGCTCGTTATCGCCGGTGATCATGACGGTGTGAATCCCCAGTTCATGGAGAGCGGCAATGGCAGCTTTCGAGTCCTCCTTGATGGTATCGGCCACGGCGACAATGCCTGCCGCCCGGCCTCCCGCGGC
>Ga0209555_10000730_pt1 | contig 27184 bp, 26 predicted proteins | sample SaaInl85LU_5_DNA_FD_184643 | JGI IMG/M metagenome (GOLD analysis project Ga0209555, IMG submission 184643) | Marine microbial communities from expanding oxygen minimum zones in the Saanich Inlet - ESP_85LU_5_DNA (SPAdes) (version 2) | ecosystem: Environmental > Aquatic > Marine > Intertidal... | reverse complement strand
AATTTAAAATTTTTTGTAGCATAAATCATAAAAGAATTAATTGATGATACAAATAATAAGAAAATAAATAACTTTGTCATATACAATTATATAATATATAAATAATATTTATATATATTTTACTAAAACGATGTCAATTTTATTAACTGGTTATCAAGGATATATAGGGTCACATATATATGATTATTTATTATCAAATAGATATACGGTATATGGTTTAGATATAAATAAATTTGACATTGGAAATTATAATAAATTGGATAACTATGTTTTTAATAAACAAATTAAAACTATAATACATTTGGCAAGTTATAAAAATATATTAGAATCGCAATCTAATCCGTTAATATATTATGAAAATAATATTATAATATTAATAAATATTTTAAAAGTAATGTCTAAATATAATATAAAACATTTAATTTTTTCATCATCAGCATCAATATTAAATAATAATAAATTAGTTGAATTACATAATTTATCAAATCCATATGCAAAAACAAAATTAATATGTGAAGAAATAATTAAAGATACATGTAAAATTAATAATATAAATTATACCATATTGCGATATTTTAATCCACATGGTTTTACCATAAATAAAGATATTATTCCTTTTATTAAAAAAAACTCAAATATTTATTTTCAAGTTCAAAAACATTTATTAGATACACAAAAACCGTTTATAATATATGGAAATAATTATAACACGCGAGATGGTACATGTATAAGAGATTATATTCATATAGACATACTAGTTAAAAAACATATTAAATATATTAATAATTGTAATAATAAAATAAAAAATATAGGTACGGGTAATGGTATGACTGTTCTAGAATTTATTAAAATGTATAATGTAAAAAATTATAAATATGAAAGTAAAAGAGAAGGAGATATAGAAATTTCAATAAATAAAAAAGTACATATCTTAGAAAAATTTAAAAATATAAAAAATGTTTTTAAAATAAAAAATAAATTAAAATATGTACTTTTTTTTAATACTATTATAATTTTTTTTAGTAAAATCTATTTTTATATTAAAAATGTCTAATTTTATAATACTATTATATATTACATCATCAATATTTATTTTATCATTATCATAACTATAATTTGATAAATCGCATATTTTGATTTTATATTTACAATCATTTAAGTAAACTTTTTTAGTTTTCATAAAATATCTATATTTTTTTGTTGAGTTATTTTTAATAATATATAAAAAATCCTTATTTAAATTTAAAAAATATATACCATGATTGATATAAGCACTATATAGTGCTAGTATCAATTGTGTATATACATTTAAAATATTTTTTTCATCAATGTAATGAATATTATAGAAATTATAGTTATGCATGATAATAATTGATTTTTCATCAGTATATTTGTTAACATAATCATATTGGTTAGAATTTATATCATGATTATTAATATAATTAACAAAATTATCTTCAAATTCAAAATAAGATATATAATCAATAAAATTAATAATTTTTTTTAATTTAATAGAAATAAAAAATTCTTTTTTTAATAAATCATTATCCCAATCTAATATTTTAATAATAATACCCGAATAAAATGATTTTAATAAAGATTTATAATAACTATTTGAATTTACTTTTAAAAATAATAAATCTTCATTTTTTGTTAAATCATATAAGTGTTCTTTTTTTTCGGGTAAATAAATGAATGTGTCAATATTACTAATTTTTTTATAAAAATTCATTATATTAAATATAATTTTTATTTTTAATTACTTTTTATCACACATAACTTGGAAATTCATAACACCATCCGGATTTCCTGGAGCATATCTATGTGTAGCTAAACCTTTTGCCCAATTATTAATATTATCAGATGGATTTATTTTGTTATTTTCAGAACTAGGTCTTACATCGTTGTCTTCTTTTGGAACTTCAATAAGCGGTACATGATTATCTTTAGCCGCCATTCTATAATTTGTAGGAACTCTATCAAAACATTCTAATGCAAAATCTTGAGGATTATTATGTAACCATTGCCATCTATTAACAGTAGTTTCTTTTAATGATATTGTTGGATTAGATAATCTTGTAGATTCTTGAGGTGCAAAAAAACTTCTATCAGACATTTTGTTAATATCACAACCACTAGTTTTATTGTAAGAATTTGGTAAATAATTTTTTGTATTACATTTAGAATTTTTATAATTTAATCCTAATAATTCGCTTGAATCATCAACAGCAGAATTCATAGAACATAAATCATGACCATAATTTTGAAATCTAACAGAAGGATCATTAGGTAAATATTCACCATTATTATTAGCATCATTATTAGGTTCATTTAATTTATATAAACCGGGACCTACAGTTCTTTTTAATTTTTCTTCGTAGGAACATTCATCATAATTTAAGCGTGTATCACTCGATTGAACTTTAACACTCATATTAATTAGTCTCTAATAAAATAATATAAAAAAAATAGAATAATTTATTTATTAAATTCCATTTTTGGAGGTAAAGGAATTGATTTATACATAATTGATTGACACGAACCTAAATGATTCATTGTAGTATCAATTGGATCAGTTTTATCATTTTTAACAATATTATCATCAGTTGGTATATAATAATTTGTACCACATTTAGATATTAATCTTGTTTGACCTCTTAATTCACTTTCTAAATCAACAATATTTCCTTTAATATGTGAAACATTTGTACCTCCAATAAATCCTAATTGATGTCTACATTTATTTTCATTTTCGTATCTTATAGGTGCTAATACATAACTTAAAGTATTAACATTTTCTTGCAAATCTTGCTTATAATTACAAGTATCATATTTTGTTCTATTAAAACTCATATCCCTAATGTTATAAAATAAAAAAATATTTTATTTATTATCAAATATTTTATTAAATTCCGCTCTATTTTTATATGATCTTGTGTCTTCACCCCCATTTGTCCATGCAGGAACAATATTATCTGGATTTTGTAAATCTTTTAAACAATCTACAAGTGGATAACCGATTCTTAATTCACTTTCCATTATATTTTTTTTACATTTATTTTGATTAGTATCATTTCCACTCAATACCTCTAATTCTTTTTCTAAATCACCTTCGGCACCCTTTAACAATGGTGGTGCTTGAAAAACTCTTTCATATAATTGTATTGAACATTTGTCATGTGTTAATGATTTTGGATCATTTCTTAAAGCAGAATAATTATCAACAAGATTATTATCAACTAAACCATATCCACATCTACCTCTTAAATTAGGATGTTCTAATGCCATTTTAGGCAATGAGCAAATAGTTTTATCGTCTTTAGAATTAAAAACAGCATACTCGTTATAAATAGAATAATCATAAATTTCTTGGTTATTATTTTCTCTGGAGTTTTTCCAACAAGTATCAGATGCTATATTTGTACCCATATTATATTTATAAGCTTCTTTTACACTCATAATTATTATCTTTATCTATTAAAGAATAATTAAAAAAAAAATAAGAAAATATTTAAGTTTAATTTAATTATTCTTGTTTATATCTAATAATTCTTCCCGTATTTGTATCTCGTTCAACATAATTACCATCAAGATATACTAAACCATCTTCATATCCTTTCATTTTTGATAAATCATCAATAACTTTATGTGAACCAAAATAACTGTGCGAAATTACGAAATTAGAATTAAAATTATGACCAAGAGTAACACAAACAGTATTTTCTGCAATAATATTATGATTTGTATCTAATACTAGATTATAAATATAATCACAATCTACAAATGTAGTATTCATTGAAATTGTATACGGAAATACCCAATTATAATTTTGAGAACTTTTGCCAATTATTATAGGATAATTTACATCAATAATAGGATGATATGGTGTGATAAACAAATTTTCTTTAATTCCTTTAATTTCCGTTAAGAAACATTTATCATTTACACATTTCATTTTAATTAAGCATAAAACTGTACTTACTTTATTGTCTTTATCTAGTAATTTATCACCTTTTTTGATATCTTTAATTTTCTTAATGGTATAATCAGACATTATTATATTTGTATTACCATGAAAACACCCATTACTTTGACAGTTAAATGATTGGGAAAAATTAATTGGAGGACTTGCACCTCTTGTTGCACCTCTTGTTCTATTATTACCAATATCATTATATACAGTATTTGATGGTACAGGTGCTGGTAAATTATCGTAAATATCATTTAGGTCATCTACAAATTTATTAAATAAGTTACCGCCATAAGATTGAATACTACTATCTTTAAAATTATTACATCTTTTATCTCTATGTGCTTCTCTGAATGAATTAATATAATTATTTCCCCATCTTTTATAATTTGTATCTTCAATAGATTGAATAATTTGTTCTTTAAAATCTTTAACAATATTATTATTATTATTTTTATATTTTTTTTCGTAATTATTAATATTATTTACTAGTAAATTATAATTATTAGTATCAAGTGCTTCAATTAAATCTTCTCTTGAAATTGCAATATCTAAATCTTCGTTTGAAATATTGTCACATTCTAAATGTTTAAAACCACTTACTAGTTGTCTTTTATTATTATCTAATGTTTTATATGTAATAGCAAAACTTAAAATGTCATTGCATAGTTTTAATTTTTCATTTCTAATTTTAAACATATAAGATAGATTGTGACCATAATGAATTGATTTAATTAAATTTTTTTTATTAACTAATGACATATTATAACTTTTTGCATTTACAAGAAAATTATTACATGTATTTTCAAAATTTAAACAAATATCTCTATTAATAGTTGTTTTAATATAAGAAAGAGAATTAATTAGTACAGTACCAACAAATCCAGAGTCAGGAATAAACGAGAAGTTACCATTACCAATTTTAGCAATATTTACTAATAGTTCTGTATCAAGTGAATAACCAAAACCATATGTATAAATATTTGGAATAACAAGATTCTTTTCATTATAATTAGCAATTTTTCGTTCAAGTGTATTAATAATACCTCTGGGTGGTAGTAAATGAGAACTTGGAATACCATCTGTTAAAAACATAATTGCAGAAATTCTATTATTTAAAGTATCATTAGAAGTTTCAAATTGTTTTAAACCTTCATTAATACCTGCCCAAATATTTGTTGCACCTTCTACTTTTAAATTATTAATTAGATTAACTAAATAATTTTTATTACTTGGTGTAACATTTGTAAGATTACATAATACTTTTGCATCAGATGAAAATGTAATAATAGAAATTCTATCAACTGGTGTTAATGAATTAAGAATCATTTTTAAGGAATGTTTCGTAATATCTAAAATAGTAAATCCCACATCAGTATTAACTCCATTTTGCGTAACATATGCTGGACTTGACATTGATCCAGAAACATCAATAACTGTAACAATATCTAATGGTGCTGTATTTGTTCCTTGAATTGGATTAATATCTAATTTAAAATAAGTATCAATATCATTTGAATATTTAGATAAATTTAAATTGATTGTTACATCTTCTGCTTTAAAGTTATTTTCAATATTAATGTTATTGTGATTATCACTAACAACTAAATTAGATGAATTAATAATATCAAGTAAAGCTCTATTAGGTTTTAAATGAGATCTTAGTAGTGTATTTCTTGTAATTGGAGATGTTGAATTATTTTCTAACCATTTACAAATAGCATCAAATTCATACGAATTACCCTCATTATCAATATACGGATTTGACATAATATTATGAGTAATAGGACAGAAAAATGAAGTAGGAATATTGGTTGAAGACATATCGTTATTTATAATAAATAATAAAAAAATCATTTTTTATTTTATTAATTTATTTTCATTAGTAGTTTCATCAATATTACTTATTGCATCAACAATATCATTTGTAAAATTATTATTATCATATGGTGTATCATATTCTTTTTCAAGAACAGTATTTAAAAATTCTTTTACAATCCAAGAATTTTTATTTTGACTATTACCAATTTTTTCATAAATATTATTACCATCTTTATATAATTTATTAAAAGTTTCATTAATAGATTTATCATCAATTTTATTTTTATAATTTGTTGACCATATTTTGTCTCCGTGAAAAACACTATGATTATAACTTATTTTTTTAACAGTGTTAATAGAATCAAAATTATCTTTTGAAAAGGTTATAGATTGTGAAAAAGTTGCCATTTGTCTATTAATTATTTATATAATTATTTAATCCTTATATCTGAATATATATTATTAAAACATTCAGTTCCGCCTTCCGATTTGCATGTTTGGTAATCTTTATATAACCATTCTGCAAATAATTTTTGATCATTGCTTGATTTACTATTTGGAACTGTATAAAAAACTAAATTTAATGGATTAACCCCATATATATCATTATCGTCATATGATATACTATTATTTGTTATTTTATTTATTTTATCCTTAATATTTTTGTTATTATAACTGCATGCATTATAATTATTTTTAATAGTATTTATATCATATATATTATTATTCATAAATGGGTTTTGATTTGTTGGTAAATTACATAATTCATTATTAATTATAGTTAATTTATTTGAATTTAAAAATTGCTCTTTTATTTTGTTTATTTTATCTATATTATTATAAATTAAATATGATATAATCAATATTATAATACAAAATAATATAGATTTAATTAAAAATTTTTTATTTAGCGATACTAATGCAAATAATATACTTATAAATATTATTAATCTTACAATTGTATTTAATTTCTCTTCATCACTCATATAATCCTTAGGAATTAATGTAGGTTTTAATAATTGATTTATATCTGATGTCCAAAACATCTTATTTATTTTTATTTTATCTCTATATTATGAATATTAATTATTTTTATTTTTTTCTGCTAATTTTTTTCTTAATTTTTTTTGCGCTGCTAATTTTTTATATGCACCTTCATTAACACCTGTTCTACCACCTTTATTTTTTGCCATATTTTTAATTGTATTTAAATCAGGCATATCACCATCACCATTATTTGCCATCATTTCACTAAACATATTCATCATATTGCCCATATTGGCCATATTATTACCTCCACTGGCACTATTTTGATTTCCAAACATTCCAGGCATCATTGAAGCAAATTTCATAGCATCTTGCATTAAATTTTGTTGATTTAATTCGCCACTGGATAATTTAGCAGCCATTTTTTGACTGACATTTGATATAATATCTCCGAAACCACTATCGGGATCTCCTAGACTTTTAAGTACATCTCCATTTTTATCCATTGATTTTTGCAATTTATTAACATCAACATCGTCTAATATTTCTTTAGCAAGTTTACCGAGAGTTGTGTTTTCCATACCGCCCATTTTCATATCAACATTTTTCTTTATTTTAATATTTTTAATTTTAATTAAATTTAAAAGTATTTTTTTATAAATATCTTTTTCATCTTCTAATTCATTTATATCATCATCTGTATAATTATCTTTTTGCAATATTGTTAAAATTTTTTCAGATTCTTCATCAGATAAATCTTGTGAATAGATAAAAAATACACTCAAATAATGGTGACACAAATATTCATTTCTAAATATTTTAAGAATATCTCTTATTGTTACATTATCAAGTATTTGAACTTCTTGATTACATGTTAACCAATAAGAAATATCATTATTTAATGATGTTTCTTCTTGATTTTCTTCATTTTCTTCAATTTTTTTTTCTGTAAAATTTAGTTCTTTATAACTAATATATAAGTCATTGGTTAAATGAGTTTTAATAAAAGTAATATATTCATCACTACTTTTATCTAAAGTTAAATAGTTGTTTTTAATTATATTAAAAACTTTTTTTGCAGTTTCACTTTTATCTCTATGTTTTTTTGCTATAGTTTTTAATTTTTTGATTAAATCAATATAATACTGATTTAATATATATAATTTAGTCATATATATTAATTTCTTTATCTATATTATATTTTTTTTGAATTCTTTATATAATTTAAATAATATCTTGTTTTCTTTTGTGTAATAATTCTTCTAAACTAGGTAATTTTTTATCATTTTTATCGCCTGATGACATTGGATTTAATGCGGATGATGCAATATCAAAATCATTATTTTCAATATTGTTATCTGTATCTGTATTTGTTAATAAATCCCAAGAATAATTTTTATCTTTAAGAAGATTATCACTATTTTCATCTAATGATGAAAATTTATCAGACATGCTACTTCCTAATGTAAATGCAGATGGTTCATTTTCATTTTCCTTATCTTCAGTAAATACTGTATTTTCTTGCGAATCTTTGCTTTCTTTATTTAATCGTGTATTATTGTCTTGATTAAATAAAGCACCTCTATTTGGTAATAATAAATAATCAAATACTTGTTTCCCATATAGTATTTCATCATTATTAATTTTATTTTCTTTAGGGATTGCAAGTGCAGGCACTGAATGAATCATTTTATCAATATCATAACCATTATTAACCATAGTTTCAACAGATATAGTTTTAATTATATTATTTTTATCATGTTTAGAAATGGCATCTAATAAAATATTACAATGTTTACACTGATTAGTATAAAATAAAATCATTACTTAATTTAGTTAATTTAAATATTCTTATATAAATTCTATTACTTAAGATTTTTATATATAAATTGTGTAGAGTATAATGGAATTTAAAAAATCTGATATGTCAAATTATGAATTATCTAATTGGGAAAAAATAAAAAACAATAACAAAAATTTTTTTTCCAATTTATCAGAATCTAATATTGATTCGTTTACAAATATTAATGATAGTTTTTATTCATTGACTGGTGAAAAAATGGATGATAGTAAATTAAAACATAATAATATGGATCCTTTTTTCATTAAAAAAACACAGAACACAAATATTGAAAATTATATTATTGATAATGATAAATCTGTTAATAATTTATATAATAATAAAAGAGAAGTTTCCAGAGATAATTTCTTTTCACCCGATAAAAATATTGATAATATAAATGGATCAGCATTTCAATATGAAGTTTTAAAAAATAGAAAAAATGAATCTGTACTCAATTTAAATAATAATGTTTTTCCAATTGATCAAATACGCGTTGGTCCTGGTTTAGATGATGGATTTAATGATAGAGGCATGGGTGGGTTCCACGATTATAACATAAATATATTTGCAAAACCTAAAAATATAGATGAACTTCGTTTTGATAGTAATCAAAAACAAAAAACATTTGCTGTTGATTATCAAGCACCTAAAATTGATATTGGACAAAGAGGTATTGTTAATCCTCCTTCTAAAAATAAACCAGAAAGAGTATACGAACAAACTGCTGATAACTTCTTTAAAACAACAGGAGCAGTACTAAAAGATGCTAATAGACCAATAGAAAATCTCAAAGCTACCAATAAACAAGATTCACATGTTGATTATACAGGTAATGTTAAATTAACAAAAGGTGGAGTTTCTGAAGAGGATACATATAATAAAAAATCATATACTATTTATGATAATGAAAGAAAAACAACTGAATGTAAAACTGTTATGAATAATCCTACATCAATAATTAAAGCAATTGTTGCACCAATATTAGATGGTGTTAAATTATCTAAAAAACAATACACAATTGATGCACCAAGGGAAACAGGTGGTAATGTTTCATCCGAAGTTAATAAGGCAACTGTATATGATCCTGTTAATCATATTGCTAAAACTACAGTAAAAGAAACAACCATACACGATTCGCAAAATACAAATTTAAAAGGTAACGATGGAACTTATTCTACATTGCATGATGATGCGAAAACAACTGTTAAAGAAACAACTGTTCATGATTCACAAAATAGTAATTTGAAAGGAAATGATAGTACATATTCTGCATTACATGATGATGCTAAAACAACTGTAAAAGAAACTATTATTCATGATGCACAAATGCTTAATTTAAAAGGAACTGTTGAAGAAAGTTATAAAAATTACGACGATATAATGAAAACAACTGTTAAAGAAACTACACCAGTTACTGATAATATTAGAAATATTGGTCCAACTGTATATAGAACTTATGTTTATAATCCAGATGAAGTTGCTAAAACAACTGTAAAAGAAACAACTATTAAATCAAAAACAGAATATGGATTTATTGGAGGATTATTAAATAGATTAGTTGGAGGATATTTTAACAAAGATATTAAACTAAATAATACTAATAAAGAATTTACTGTTCAAGCTCAAAGAAGTGGTAATGTATCATCTATACATGATCATAGACCGGTTAAAAGAGATGCATATTATGAAGCACCACAAGATGAAACAAGAGAAAAAATATTAATTGCTGCTGGACATACACCAAATCCAGGTAATATGAATATTAATATTGATGCAAAAGATGTTAATATTACAGTTGATAAAGACCCATTACATGATAATAATTTCGGAAATATAAGTAAAATATATCAAGAAAGAGAACCTAATAATTTTTTTAGAGAATCTATAACAAAAGAAAATATACAAGATAATGCATACGAAAATAGATTAGATAGTTCAATTATGGATTCGCTAAAATCAAATGAATTAAGTATTCAAATTAATCCAATCAATTAAATACATATAAGAAATTTATAACTTATAAAAATAATTATGCAAGTATTACTTGATACTAAAAAAGAATATACAAAATACATTCAAGAATCTATATCAATTTCTATTGCACAAAAAATAAATACTTATCATGACGATGCTGTTGCAAATAATTTAGGACTTAAAGGATTTCAAAATAATTTAAATTTAATAAAAAAATGGGATGATAATACAATTAGCGAAGAATGTGATTTTTTAATAAAACATAGTAAGTATAAAAATTTAAGTAAAATATACGATTTTACTATAAAAACTTATATTAAATTAAGGTTAATTGAATTAGATATTGATGTGTCAAATATAGAAAATAATTACGAATATCCAAGTTTAGAAACATTTATACATAAATGTTATACAAATGTATCAATATGGGCTTGGAAAAATCCATTTTTATTTTTTAAAACTAATTTAAAACAAATAGAAATACAAAATAATTATAATATTATTGAAAAAAATGTAAAAAAAATAGTAAAAAATACTTTAAGAGAATGTGTTCCAATCGATAAAATAATTAACAATTTAAAAAATACAAATAATATTATTAAAAATATAAATGATTATCAATTAAGTAACGATTATTTTAAAGAAGATGTTCATATTAATAACAAAAAAAATACAAATAATAATTTTTTTAATTCTTTAATGAATTATGCAAAAAATACTATTTATAAAAACAAAGAAGATTTTACGAATAAAAATTTAATATCAAATACAACAGAAAATAATAAATATGAAACACAAGAATATGACATTGATATTAACCAAGTTAAATCTAGAGAAGTTGAAAAATTAGAAGCAGAATCTGAATTAGAACCAGAAACAGAAGTAAAATCAGAATCTGAACCAGAAACAGAAGTAAAATCAGAATCTGAAGCAGAATCTGAAGCAGAATCTGAAGTAAAATCAGAATCGGAAGCAGAATCTGAAGTAAAATCAGAATCGGAAGCAGAATCTGAAGTAAAATCAGAATCGGAAGCAGAATCTGAAGTAAAATCAGAATCTGAAACAGAATCTGAAGTAAAATCAGAAACAGAAGCAGAATCAGAAGTAGAAACTGAAAAAAAACAAGAATCAGAAGCAGAATCGGAAGCAGAAACTGAAGAAGAATCAGAAGTAAAATCTGAACCAAAACAAGTATCAGAAGCAAAAAAAAAAGAAAAAAAAAATAAAAAAAAATCTAAAATAATAAATATAGAAAAAAAGAAAAGTAAATTTATAATTGATACTTCTTCATCAGAAGAAAATAGTGATATAGATAATAATAATATTAAAAAAGTTATATGGTAAGTAGTGCGAAAATATATTAAATTGTTAAATGATATATTTATATAGAAAATATGTATTATTATTATTCATTACTAATAACAATAATAGTATTTATATTTTTTCAAGTAAACGAGTATAACGATTTAAAAAAAAAGGGAAAAAAATACAACTTATTTAATATTAATAATGTAATTTATTTTATTTTATCATATATATTGTTAACAATTCTATTTTTTTTTATTTTTGAAAGTAAAAATATAAAAAAAATAAATTTTGATAAAATTAAAAAAGAAGAATTAGAATTTAATAATGAATTATTAAGAAAAATTCCTGAAAATATAAATACCGGTTTTGTACCATTTGATGAGTAAAATACAATTATTTTTATATATTAACAATAATTAATAGAATGAAATTAGAATTGAAAAAATTTGATCCTGCAAGAATAGCCGGTGACTCGGTTGTAGTTTTTATCGGTAAAAGAAATACGGGAAAATCATATTGTATGAAAGATATTTTAAGTTTTCATAGAAATATTCCTATTGGTGTCGTAATAAGTCCTACAGAAAAAGCGAATGGATATTTTGAAAAATTTATACCAAAAATGTTGTTATATGATGAACCAGATGAAAAAATAATAAAAACATTTCTTGATAGACAACAAAATATATCTAAAGAAAAAAAATTAGAAGTTGCAAAATATGGCAGAAGTAATATAGATAATAGAGCATTTTTAATATTAGACGATTGTTTATATGATAAAAAATGGATAAATGATAAATCTATAAGATCTATATTTATGAATGGAAGACATTATAAGATATTTTTTTTAATTACAATGCAACATGCAATGGGTCTTCCACCCGTTTTAAGAAATAATTTAGATTATGTTTTTATTTTTAGAAATAATATTGTAAAAGAAAGACAAAAAATTTATGACAATTATGCTGGTATGTTTGCAAATTTTGAAGTATTTAATCAAGTTATGAATCAATGTACGGAAAATTACGAATGTTTGGTTATTGATTGTAAAACTCAAAGTAATAAATTAGAAGATCAAGTTTTTTGGTATAAAGCGAAAGAAGTACATTTTAAAATGTGTAGTACTGAAATGTGGAATATGCAAAGTTTAGAAGATCAAAGAAGTTTACAAGGATTGGGTGTAAATGATGATGAAGATGATGAAAAATATGATGCGGGTGTTTTTGCAAAGAAAAAAAATAATCCAAAAATTAATGTTAAAAAATCAAATCATTAATTTAAGCAGGAGATAATGGGTAATAATCATTATAATCATTTATATATCTACCAGGTACATAATTATTTCCACCAGATGTAACATATTGTAATTCAGAAATATTATTTACATTATTATTAGCATATTCTTGGTATGATATAGAAAATATTTCGTAAGTTGTAGCACCAATTGTTACGGTAGTTACATTATTATTTGCAGATGAAAATCCAGTTAATAATGTTTCCAAATCGGTATTAGAATATTGTGTAGCACCCGCATCAATTGTTGTTGGATCTGTTGTTGTGATATTCATCCATATTCTACCTAAATCATTTTTGCTTGGATATTCATGCGTTGATGGATAATATACATATTCTTCATTGACATATTGACCCGGTACAAATACAAATGATCCTTCTACTATATAAGAATTTTCTCTAACATTAGATTCAACTTCATAATTAACAAAATCTTCAAAATCTAAATTCAATATACCATCAGATGAGTTTGCATCAAATTTATCTTTTATTTTTTTACCTAAAGTTTCATTAATATTGTTAAATATTTGCGAAGTATTTGACATTGCTACCGAAACATCAGAAACTTGAGTTAATTTTTGCCATGTTAAACCATTATCTTGAGATATATAATATACATCAGGTATATTTGCATTACCTATAGCGTTTACTCTATGTTGAACATAATGTGTTGCCGAAATTGTTGTGCCCAAACCAAATATAGCATCTTTTTCTACTTGTGTTAAAACTAATCTAGGTTCCAAGTTGCTATCTCTTTCGGGATCTGGTACAACTAAATTTCCATTAGAATCATATGAACCATCATTGCCTTCTAATATGTTCATAAATTTAGTGAAATTTGCAGTTTTAGCATTAGCATCAGCTCCTGTAACAACAGCACTTTGAGTAATTTCTGTAAAACCAGTAAAATCGGTAATATCTCTCAATCTCCAATATCTTCCTAGTTTGCCTTTACCGGGGAAACTAATATAATTTTTGTAATCTTCATTAATGTATTTACCTGGTATATATAATTTTGAACCAGATTTGATATAGTGATATCTTGTTAATAATCTATGAGATACATATTCACCTGCCAATTTTGTTCCATCTGTTTGTGTAATTGCATGATCTGTTTGACCAACACCGTTTGTGTTATCTGCATATTTGGCCATATTTAGTAAATCATCTAATTCACTGCTTGTTAATAATAATCTGCCACCAGTTAATATAGTTAATGTTGGTGCATGAACAATTTCATAACCCATATTTGTATTTCCATTTCCAATATTTGTAATATCTCCAGAAGTTACTTTAACCCAATTATAACCATAATCATTTGAAATAAAATAATCAGTACCATCTGTTAAATATTGAGTAGTATAGTATCTATTTCTTTTATTATGTTCATACCAACCATTATGATTATCACTTCCATCTACTACAAAATCACCGTCTATTTCAGTAGTTAAAGCATTAAGTTGAGTATCAGTTAAAGTTAATGTTCCTGCTTCTAATAAGTCAGAAGTGGCAGTGTGATATACTTGAGTACCTACTACAGGTCTTGTAGAAACTTGTTGCCAGTTACTTCCATTATCAGTTGTAACATAGAAAACACCATTCGTAGTTCTATGTTGCATATATTTTGTACTTAATATTTTAGTAAAAGTAAAATCAGATAATAAGGTATTTAATTGTTCTCTTGTTAATTCTATTGTTCCTGCATCTAATAATGATTCTGTTGCATCATGTTCAATTAATTTTTTATTAGAATCAAGTATTGGTACTGCAGTTACTTCCTGCCATAATCTACCAATTCTATCATCTACGACACTAAATTGATAGTCATTTTGTAAAGCGGACGCCTCATCTGTATCTCTTTGAGCTCTTTCAGCATCTAATATAGCAGTATCTGCATCATCTTTAGTATGTTGTACATCATGACTTCGCATAACAACCGCCCATTTACCATCACTTCTAACATAATAATCTCCATATCTTAGAGTATTACCATTTTGATCAGCATCACTTGCATTTAGGGAAGGAACATCTCTGGTATCAAGTAAAACTAGAGTAGTGCCCAAACCACTTCTATTTGTAGTATCAGTATCATATATTATTTCATATGTATTTTTATCAACAACAGAATCAACAACATAATAAGTATTTTTAGTATATACTATATTATCTACTTTAAATTCTTTTTGATAACCTGATACAGAAACATTTGTATCAAATGTATCTAATAAATTTTTAAAATCACTTCCAGCAGTTATAGTATTATTAGATAAACTTCTTCTATTTGGAAATTTAGTTAAACTAATTCTTTCATCTGAACTTTCCATAACAACCCAAACCTGACCAATTCTAGTGCTACTTTGTCTTAATTTTTCTGCTTCATGTAATACATCTTTAAGTTTAATATCTCTAACTGTTTTATAATGATAATCTTCGTCATCACTTCTAGTAACTAACCATCTATAAGGTGCTACTGGTTTATAATAATTAATATTATCAGCAGCTACAATATAATCATCTGGTGTTAATTCTAATTCATTTAAACGATCTTGTATAGAAATATTAATTCCATTTCTTACTTCATGTGTATTTGTAGTAGTTACAGTAACAGTATTTGATCCATTTAAAGAGGAAGTAATATCATCTATTAATAATAATCTACCGCTTGTTGGTTTTTCACTACCAATTAAAGACCATTTTGTACCAAATACAAAATCTTCTGGTAAATAATATTGTCCATAGAGTGTATAAGTTTGATTTGGTATTAAATGATTTTCAAAGATAATATATTCATTACCATATTTAGTTATTCTATTAGTTTTACTATCAACAAGAGAATCTACTATGTATGACTTTTGTAAATTATTTTGATAAATATCAATGTTATTTTTTAAGAATTTTTCAAATGGTTGCATTGTGTTTATTTTGAAGTTTACTAAAATAGGATCTGTTGAAGCAATTACTATAGAAGGATCTTCAATTGCTGTTAATAAAAACCCTTTCATTCCAGCATCAGTTACTAATACACTTTCCAATGGATCATGATTTGGTACAGTATTCCAGGTTAAACCATTATTTTTTGTAATCCAATATCCAACTTGCTCTGGTGCTTTATCAATAGATTTCCAAACATAATAAGGTCTTGAAGTTCCATCAACCATATTTTGAAAGTTATATTTGCTCATTCTTTTATCATTTTCAAGCATTTTGATCCATATTTGACCAACATGATTAGCTGTTCTTCTATAATCTTTAGCAGTATTTCTAATTTCTTTTATATCTGTATCAACAGTATTATTAAATGCATATTGAACATCGTTACTTCTTACCGCTAACCATATATCAGAACCAGATAAATAGAAATCACCATATTTAATATTATTGGGTTTTATAACAGGAGATCCACTGTCCATTATTCTATTTGGAACATCTCTGTGATCAAGTAATACATATTCGTCGCCATAAATAATTATTCTATTTGTTTTACTATCTCTAGTAGAATTAATAATATTAGCATAATATTTATCAAATGGATAATTATAATTTTCTTTATATCCTTCTAAATTATTATCAACTAAAAATTGTTTTAATTCATTATTTGTTTTAGATGTATGATTATTTAAACGAGCATCACTTAATGTTCTTGAAGAATTATAATTAATTGTATAATATTTATTTGGCGTTATTAAAGTATTTAATACATAATCATCATAATAAAATTCAAAATCTATTATTTCAGCATTACTATTAAATGTATCTAAATCATAAGTTCCAGTATTTACATAAGCAACTAGTTGAGATAATTGAGTAGTAGTTAATATTTCAGATAAATTTCTACCTTTTTCAGGTTTAGTAGCACCATTATTATGTGTTTCCCAATGTAATGGAGTAATAACAGGATAATAAAACCCACTATTTTTAGAATCAGTTAAAGACATTTTTTTCCATAATTGACCAGGAACATCAGATGTTTGTTTTATATTTAATGCTTCATTTTTAGTATCATTAATAGTAATTTGATGATGTTTATCATAAACATGTTGATTTTCTGTACTTCTTGTCGCTAACCATATATATACAGGCATTGGTCTATACGCAGTTGTATTATCAGCACCAATAATATAGTCAGATGTTTGTAAATTTAATTTGTCTAAATTATTATTATCATATTGAGTTGAAGTTAGTGTTACAATATCATTTGTAGGATTTGTTAATAAATCACTTAAGTTTTGATGATATAATTGTCTTCCAAAATTTGGTACTGCACCTTTTTCTATTAATTTCCATTTTTTACCATCAAATACACCATTATTTTCAATTGCTTTATAATAAATATCTTCACTACCATCATTAACAACATAAATATAATCTAATGATTTAATATTTAAATTATCTAAATCAGTTTGAGTAAATACTAAACTAGTTCCTAATGGTGTTGTAATATCAATTTCAGAAGGTAGAGCATTAACATCTGCAATTTGTCCTCTTAGCATATTAGTTAAATCAAAATCATATAATTCTCTTCCATAATCTAGTTTTTTAGTTTGATTTGTTAATATCCACTTATATCCAAATAATGATGTTGAATCTAAATCATAATAGTCGCCATATTTAATATTAGCGGGAATATCAGTATCACTTAATAGTACATAAGTATCGCCATATTGTTTAATTAATTTACTGTCCATTAAAACATTTTGTGTATCAAAATCGGTTTTAGAATTTAATATATAGGAGGTATCAACAGAACCATCATTTATAATAGTATTATCTTTTAAGAAGTTTTGAACAGTTGTACTTACAGTATCACCTGCTAGTTTTCTAGATTCTTCATAATTAATTGTCCAATAATTGCCACCAGTTGTATTTAATATATAATCATCATAATTAAATTTAAAATCTTTGATTAATGTTTTTGTAACAAATTCAGAAAGAGTAAATGTTGCTGTATTAACATAACTTAGTAATTCTGTTTGAGCATTTGTTGCTAAAACATTTGATAAATCTTTTCCAACAGTAGGTCTAACATTTGATCCTGTATCTGTCCATTTAATTGGAGTTATTTCTGGATAATAATATTTAGAATTTTTAGGATCATTTTTATTCATTTTTACCCATATTTGTCCAGATTTAGTTTGTAAAGAGTCCTTTGTTTTTATAGCATTTAATCTAATACTTCTTACTTCAGTTTGATGTTGTTTTAAATAATTATTATTTTCATCTGCACTTCTAGAAACCATCCATACAGTTCTACCAACTTTATAATAATCGCCATATTCAAATGTTATCGCATTTGTTCCATCAAATGTTGTTGGAATATCATTAGTGCCAGTTTCACCACCAGTTAAAACATTTAAAATGTATTTTTTTCCTAATTTTGTAGTATCAATCGCACCAGTTGTACCATCTGCAGCATATTGGAATGCATTTGCATGCGACATATTATTAACTTCAGAATCTACAATATGGTATCTTGGATATAATTGATGATAATAAACAAAATTAGCAGCATTTTCATTTTCTGTTGTTGTAAAATTTGCTTCTGTTGGTATATAATAATAATCATAAGTATTACCAGTGCTATTGTTATTTGTTGTTATTTTAACATAACTATAAATATTAAATTTAGTTGAAGATAAACCAATCTGTCTATTTGCTTCTATACCATCAGACCAAACGGATGCTTTAGGTATAGTTGCTGGTAATGTAAAACCAGTAAAACTTCTATTGCCAGCATCATCATAATTACCCGCCCCAACTGCTGTATTAATTTGTGCAATTATACTACCAGCAACGGGAGTTGAAGCACTCGTTAAATCAATTGATTCTATTTCAAAACCATATAATGGTTTATCAGTACCATATAATGTCCATTTTTCACCGGATGGTGCAATTGTTTTTGTAGTTAATAATTCTATTAAATCAATTACTTTTTGTTCAGTTGAATTATTCATTGCCTGGGTTAAATCGCGAATATTAGTTTCACCCTCTAATTTATCGGTGCGATTTGGAAATAAATATCTATTCATTCTTTCATCGTCTTGATCCATTTCAACCCATATTTTACCAACAGTTGTTGTAATATCGCGATCTTTTATTGATAGTCTATGTATTTCTTTTAATCTATCAGAATTTTTATCTTTTGCTTTATTACGATTTATAGATTCAATAGCAGTTGTTCTATTACCATATGTAAATGTATTTCCACTTTCGCCAACAGAATTAAATGTACGTCGTTCTTCAACGCCAGGTAGAGACATTACATATTCTTCAATATAATTATCATAGGAAGTCATTACTTGAATATTATCTAATATATATATATATATTTTATTTATAAATAAAAAAAAATGATTTATATTTTTAATATAAATTATTATACAAAATAATGAATTACAGTATCAAAACAAATTTCCTTCAACAATACGAAGATGTTGAAAACTGTGTTAAAATTCCGAATAGTTGTAAAAAAAATATTAAACAATGTAGTTATAAAAAGTTAAATTTAAGAGAAAAAGACAGTGTTCATTCTCATAAAAATATGAGAAAACAAAATAAAGATTGGAAAGATTTTAATCAAATGTAAAATAAATTATAGTAATGAAATAGATAGAAATTTTTTTATGTTAACTTCATATATAAATGAAGGTAGTTATGGATGTGTCATTAAACCTGGAATAAAATGTAAAAAAAATATAAAAAAAAACACAGTATCAAAATTTTTTTCTGATAAAAAAGCGTGGCTTTATGAAATTAATAATAACAAAATAATAAATAAAATACTAAAAAAAGAACATATTGTTCAATTAATAGATTATTGTCCAAAAAATAAAAAAGAAAAAGTATTAATTCAAAATTGTAAATTAATTAATACTAAAAAAAAATATTTATACAACATTATATATGAATATGCGGGTGTTGATTTACGAAATCATGCAATAAAAAAAAACATTATATTTAAAGATATTTTTATAAAGTTTGGCAATATTTTAGAAACAGTTGAACTATTGTCTCATAATAATTATATACATTCAGATATAAGATTGCCAAATATTATTTATGGTAATAATAAATTAAAATTAATTGATTATGGTTTAATGATAAATGTTAAAAAAATTAATAAATTAAAAAAAATAAAGTATCCATTGTATTATTTTCCTCCGGAATTTAATGATTTAAATTTAAATGAGTTATATTTACGAATTATAAATTTATTAAAATATAATAAAATTTATAAATATGAAAAAAAGAAAAAAAAAAGAATTAATATAATACTAAATTATTTATTTAATAATTTAAAACAAAAAAAATATAATAATACTGATAATATAAAAACGATTGATGTATATATGATTGGTATAGTAATGTTGGAATTAATTGTTATTTTAACTACAAAAAATAAATTAAATTTGTCTGATAAAGAATATAGTTTAGTATTTAATTATATAAAAAAATTAATACAACCAAATAGTAATAAACGATATAATATTAAAAAAGCTTATTCTTCTTATAAAAAACTAGTTGTTTCTTTAAAAAAATAAACACCCCCTGAGAGGATCGAACTCTCAACCTCTGGCTTAGAAGGCCAGCGCTCTATCCAATTGAGCTAAGGGGGCATAATATAATTAAATAAATTAAACAGTTTTATAACTATTTAATTTTTAATTAAATACACAATACCTGTTTCACATGATTAATTGCTGGATGTTAATTATACAATTAACTTTAATTATATTCTCATAAAATTGCTGGATGTTAATTATACAATTAACTTTAATTATATTTTCGTAAAATTGCTGGATGTTAATTATACAATTAACTTTAATTATATTTTCGTAAAATTGCTGGATGTTAATTATACAATTAACTTTTTTTTAAATTTTTTTTATTATAAAAAAATAAAATGCTCTCAGGGAGACTCGAACTCCCAATCTTTGGCTCATAAGACCAACGCTTTAACCGATTAAGCTATGAGAGCATGTGATACAATTTGTTCACATCTATATATATAGAGATATTCTTATATACTTTTATAAAATTATCTTAAAAGCATATAAGTATTTATATGTGTATGTAATACCATATAAAGTTAGGAATAATGCCTAGAAAAAAAAAATTAGAAGTTGTTAATGAGGTAAAAAAACAAAAAAAAAATATTATAAATACAATGATAAATGACGATGGTGATGATCATATAATACTACAATTACCTATTAATAAAAATAATATTAATAATATAACAAATAATGAAGTTACTCCATCTGAACCAATTCCATATGATGATAAAGAATGTTATTTTTATTCGGATAAAAATTTAGATATACATTTTAATGATATAAATTTAAATAAACAAGATGATAAAATTAATTATCATAATAGTTTAAAACTTATTAATAGCAACGAAAATAAAAGTTGCTGTTTTTGGTGTATTCATCAAATTGAATACATGTCTTATGGAATGCCAATATCATATGATGTTCATACAAATACTTATTCGTGTCATGGATCGTTTTGCTCATTAGAATGTGCAAATGCATATAATTTTTCAATTAATTCGGGGTCAGATAAAGTTTGGGAAATAAATAGTTTAATACAAATGATGGCAAAAGTATATAATTTAAATATTCCAATAAGACCTGCTCCTTCTAGATATTTATTAAATATATTTAATGGTGGAACTATGACAATTGAAGAATATCGGGAGTTACACAAAACTAGCGAAACATCACATATATTAAATTTACCACCAATGGTTAGTATAATTTCTAGTTACGAAAAAATAAATACATCTTATATTAAATCATTGTCTGAAAATATAAAGAAAAATGATATAACACAGCATTTATCTTTGAAAGAAAAAATAAATACTCCTAATATATTTAAAAATAAAAATTGATTTTTTTTATTTAATATAAAAATATTATTTTAAATGAAAGTATATTTTACAGACTATAAAGTTTCAACTATTACTTGTAATGCTAATATTGGTAATGATATTGATATTGATTTATCTATATTATATGATCATATAACACCAAACGAAGACAATAACAATATTATATGGATACAAAATTTAAGGGATAATTCCCAATTTACTAAAGGTACATATCCAAAAAAAATTAGAAAATCAAAAAAGAAAAATAAAAAGAAAAATAGATTTGATAATCAAATTACTATTATATTTAAAGTTAATATCAATTATATGCCAAATATTAAAATTTTTAAGAATGGTAATATACAACTTACAGGCATTAAAGATACTAAGGATACTGAATATATTGCATATCATATTATTGACAAAATTAAATATATTTACAATAATATTGATAAAAATATTGATAAAAAAAATAATGAAGAATTTATTAATTCTGTACAATATTCAAATTTTAAAATTAGAATGATTAATACTGATTTTAAAACATATACCGATGATAAATTTAAAAATAAGTTTATTATTAGACGAAAAGAACTACATAATATTTTAATTAGTAATAAATATGATAATAAAAGTAGTTTTCAACCGGGAATATATCAGGGTGTTAAATTAGAATATTATTACAACAAAAATAATGATGGAAAATGTATATGCGAATTTCATTCATTTAATAAAAAAAATACTAATACTGATTGCAAAAAAGTAACAATAGCGATATTTGAAAGTGGAAGTATATTAATAACTGGTGGAATTAATTTTGAACAAGTTAAAAAAGCTTATGAATATATAACTTCTATTATAAAAGACAATGCAGAAACTATTTATAAACCACAATTAAATATTATAACATAATACATTATATTTTTCTGGATTTATAAAATTATATTTATTGGGTTTTGGGTTATTACCAGGTCTATATGAACTGGGAATATGGTTTTTTGCATAAAATTGTTCTGCATATTTTTCTGCAGTAGGTTCTATATGTGTATACATATTATCTGATTTTTTAGTATCGTAATAATTTATTTCGTCATTAATAAAACTATAAGTACTCATTTATATAAATATATTTCAATTTATCTATTTTTATGAATTATTTTATTTTTTATGATATTCTTCAAACATATCATTTCCTACTTTTTTTGATGCATCTTCAAATGATATCTTATTATCAATTATATTTTGTCTTAGTGCAAGCATATAGTATAATCTATCCATATCTATATCTTTTTTAAGTGACATATCTGATAAAAATGGATATCTTTCAATAAAAAATTTGTAATTATTTTCAAAATCTTTTTTATTAGCAGCGCTAATATCAGTATTATCAATATCATATTTTTCTCTAATTTCTTTAATTATTTCTAAAAGTTTTTCATTAGTATATCCGTCTTTTACAAAATCAACATTATTTTTATCTCTTTTACTTTTCATTTTATATTAAGTAATATATTTTTTTATATAATTTTAATCCACATTTCAGGAAATAGATCTTTAAGATTTTTATTACTATTTGCCGGACCAAACCATTTATTTGGATATAAAATATTATTAGAATTTGAAAAATATGCCCCAAACCAAGAAAATGTACTATTTGCAATTATAATATTATCACAATTTGAAATTAAAAGCATTTGTTCATAATTAACGATACTATTTGATATTTTAATAAAATTATATTTTTCATTTATTTTTTTTAGATTTGTAATATATTTATTTACAATATTGTCATCACATTCTTGACAAAAATATAATATATTATAATTATTAATATCGCTATCAATTAACTCTTCCATTTTTTTTAATGCTTTAAAATAATAATCTATTCCCAATATTGGATGAAAATTTTGTAAATTATAATAATCTCCAATTCTAAAATGAATTCCTATTGTTTTTTTATTAAAGTAATTATTATTGTATTTATCTCTAATATTTTTTTTTTTAATATCAATATTTAATAAATTTTTTATGTTATCATAATGTTTTATGAAATATTTTTCACTTTGAAAAAATCCGTTAAGATATAAATCTTTGTTTTTATCAAAAATAATTTTATCATAATTAAAATTTTTTTCGTTATATATATTGTTATTGTTTTCTAATATTTTTTCATTTGATATATCTATTTTATCATTTAATTCGTATAAAAAGTTATCAAAATAAGTAATATTATTGCCAAATATTGTATTACAATTTGTTTTGATACATATTTTATAATCTATTTTATGTTCTAAAGATAAACTAATACCATTAAGTATTTGAAATAATTGATTACCTAATTGTGCTCTTAATATTATATATATCATTAAATTTATATAAATATATATTGCTTAAATAATAATAATGAAACATATTTGGATAAATATAGACAAAAATAAAAAAAGAAATGATTTTATGACACAACAATTCAATAACAATAATATTGAGAATATAAGAATATCTGCAATTACACCAACAATGTTTAATGAAGTCTTACATACAAATCATAAAAGACCATTAACATGTAAATATCCAGGGTGCGTAACTTGTGATTATGAGTTTGCATGTTTATGTAGTCATATAAAAGCAATGAAAGAATGTTTAAAATATGAAGATGAACATTTTGTAATCATGGAAGATGATATTCTCTTACCATTTGTAATAGATTATGAAAAAATAATTAATAAATTACAAAAAAAATTTGATATACTTCAATTATTAATATTATATAATAATACAATTGATAGTTTATATAATATTTATAAAGAGAAAAATATTTTATTTATTAAATGGCAATATCTATTACCATCTACAGGAATGTATATTATTTCTAGAAAAGCTGCTGAAAAATTAGTTAATTTATATTTTAATGAAAATAAATACGATTTTAGTAAATTTGATGGTCAAATTGTTGCTGATGTTTTATTATATAAATCTGTAAATACTATATGTTCAACAATTCCATATTGTTATCCAAATATTGATATGGGGAGTGAAATACATCCTGATCATTTGTTATCACATCAAAAAGCTATTGATAGTATAAAAAAAGTAATTGATAATGAAGAAAATTATCCTTTTATTTTAAAAAAAATTATTTAACCCCTATATCATCTGTTTTTTGTAGTCCATATGTTTCATCAAAAAAATATGTTGCAATTAATTTTTTTCTCATTACTCTTAAGTCTTTACATACTTCCAAAGATAATGAAGTATCATTTAACCACATTTTAAACAATTTATTATAAAAATCCGGACATTCTGTCATATATGGATATGAATTAGCATCCGAACATGCGAGCATAACAGCTTCCTCTGCCAATCCTATAATATGTGAAAAATGTTTTGTAATACAATCTCTACATCTTTTATTTTTATTTGATAAATGCTCTTCTAATAATATAGATTGTTTTATTATTTGGTGCATATTATATTTAGGATCACTTACCGGATCTATTGAATCACAAGTACTTTTTGTACAAGTTTCCCCATCATCTTTTTGTTCATTTTCATTTTGAATTATAAAACTATTATAAAATTCTTCCTTATTTAACATTTCATCATTTTTTTTACTATCAATATATCTATAATATATTAATACAACAAATATAGCAACTATTAATATTAATATTAATGTATATTCATTTTCCATTATGTTTTAAATAATATCTCTATATAAATATAACAATATAATATATAATATTTCTCATTAAATAAAATTTTATGTCCTATTTTATTAGGATAGAAAGAATATGTTAGGAGGTAGTAATTGTAGAATGTCTGGAGGTAAAAGAGTAAAAAGAAAAGTAAGAAAAGTAAGAAAAGTAAGAAAAGGAAGTAAAGGTGGTGCTGATTGTAAAATGGAAGGTGGTGCAAGAAAAAGAAAATCCACAAGAAGAGGCGTTGAAAGAAGAAGAGGCGGTGGTTTATGTGTAGGAAATTTACACCCATTTGAAGCGAGTGAGTCTTCTAGTGGTTCTTCTGCCCCTGCCCCTGCCCCTGCCCCTGCCCCTGCCCCCGCGCCTATGCCCGGCGCGCCCCAAATGGAAGGTGGTGCAAAAAAAAGAAAATCTAGAAAATCTAGAAAAGCAGGTCCATATGCTAAATTTGTTAAAAAACATTTTGCATCTGTTCAAAAAAAACACCCTAGCTGGAAAGCAACCGATTGTATGAAAGAAATTGCTAAAATGTGGAGAGCTCAAAAAAAATAAATAAATTTATTTAAAAAAAAATGATATAATTATTTTTATAGAATTATTTAATTAATAATGAATGAAGAAAGATTCCAAAAATTAGATAGTATTGTTCAAAATGTAATTTTGAAATTTACAAATAGAGCAGAAGTAGGATTTGAAAAATATAAAAAAAATATGGATAGAAACGATCTAAGTATTATTCAATGGATTGATCATTCAATTGAAGAAAAAATGGATGATATTATCTATATGCAAAAAATTAAAGCAGAATTACTTAAACAAAATATTTCAGATATTAAAACCTAAATTTGTTAGTATTCTTTCAACTGAACTATATTTTTCTATTAAACTATCTATTTTTTCATTTAAATTATTAATATTTTCAATATGCATATTTGAATATATTATATCATTATGATATTGACTTAATATATTTTGTATATCATATATATTATTGTTTATTGTTGTTGTTTCGTTTGTTACATATTTAGATAAATTTATATAGTTATCGTTAAGTGTTAGCGATTTATAATCATAGTTAATATTGGAATTTAATTTTACAAAATTATATCTATTATTATATTCATTGAACAATTCATCTTCTATATTAATATCAATATCCTTTGTAATTATATTTCCATTTATTATTAAATTTTCATTATATATATTATCAATTATATATTTATTTTTTTCCCCTTGATATATATTATCTAGTGATAGATTATCTATCTTATTCATAATTATATTATTAATATTAATAATATAGTTTGATAAATTTTCATTATTATTAATTCTATCATTCTCTAAATTTAATATATAATTTGACATATTATCTTCAACACCTTTTGCTATTCTATTTTTTAAGTAATCACTATCTGCAATAT
>Ga0209555_10000726_pt1 | contig 27326 bp, 23 predicted proteins | sample SaaInl85LU_5_DNA_FD_184643 | JGI IMG/M metagenome (GOLD analysis project Ga0209555, IMG submission 184643) | Marine microbial communities from expanding oxygen minimum zones in the Saanich Inlet - ESP_85LU_5_DNA (SPAdes) (version 2) | ecosystem: Environmental > Aquatic > Marine > Intertidal... | reverse complement strand
TTATTTTTTCCACGGCTTCGCCACTACTAGTCCCACTAGCATTTTTAAATCCCTTAAAAACAATTGCAGCTTACTGCAATTGAAACGACACCACAGCGCCTAAACGCTCTAAACGTGCCAAACATTTTTTACCTTGTAAGGCCACAACAACTCCTTGTTCCTTTAATTGTGGTACCGTTATTTCACCCCCTACTTGTACTGCATCTTTCGATAGCGCTACTTCCCCTGAAACATAAGCTTGCATGGCTTTTATTTCTTGGTGTTGTATAATGGCGCGTTTACCTTGCTCAAACAAATAACGTACTACCCCTGGCACCTGAAACACTAAATTAATTTCTTTCTCTTCCAAACACACCAACACCATAGAAGGCAACAGTACTACTTGCACCTTTTTTTTACGGTCGGACCATTGACGGACTTCTGTTCGTGTTGGTACATAAACCTCTATACCCAAACCCTTCAACCTTTTTGCAACGGTTAGCTCAGTTCTCGGTTTTACATACACCACATGCCATAAAGCTGTTTTAACAGTCTTCATTACAAAATTACTTTGTTTTAAATATACTAAAAAAAAAGAATAGGAAAGGAAATGTATGATTACGGATTGTAAACCACAAATGGGCAATTTTAGTACTTTCTTTTTCTTTTTCGAAAACAAATATACTAATATTTTCAGCTTCTCAAAATGAAAAATATAGAAATACCAATCTCACATAAACATTATACTTTTATGAAGAAAAAACAAAAATACGAAGCTATTTTATGAATAATTTACAAAAGGATGCTTCTCGAATTTTGAGGTAATTTTTTGGTTGCGGATCGAATGGATAATGGCTATGGAATTTTTAGCTTCTGCAACAGGAAACCCATTACCATTTAGTATTGCTTGGTAAGATGCCGTATGTAAATCAGTAAATCCATTGCTAAATTCCAATTCCTGACCATCTACGGTAATAGAACGATAGGTGCGTTGCTGCTTTTCTTTAATTACGGCAGGTAAATCATTGGCATCAATCGACAAAAACCAACGTACTCGCGCATTTTTAAACTCCAAATAACCTGCTGCCTTGTGTTTTTCGTGCACATGGGTTTCGATATGCTGCACTTCTCCAAAAATCCAAGAAAGCATGTCAAAAAAATGCACCCCAATATTGGTGGCAATTCCCCCAGATTTTTCTATGGCTCCTTTCCAAGAAATATCATACCACTTACCACGTGAGGTAATGTAGGCTAAATCTACCTCGTGCTTGGTGGTTGCTTGCTGGGCAATAATGCGTTGTTTTAACTGAATGATGCTTGGGTGCAAACGCAACTGTAAAATGGTATGAATTTTTTTACCATATTGCATTTCAATTTCTTGCAAGGCATCTATATTCCAAGGATTTAAGACCAAGGGTTTTTCACAAATAGCATCTGCACCAGCACGCAAGGCCATTCGAATGTGAGCATCATGCAAATAATTAGGAGTACAAATACTGATATAGTCTAACGATTGCCCGTTTCTTTTTAACTTTTCGATATGACGATCAAAACGCTCAAACTCTACAAAGAAATTCGCTTCTGGAAAATACGAATCCATCATACCAACACTATCAAACTTGTCTAGTGCACACAGTAGGTTATTTTGTGTTTCTTTTATTGCTTTTAAATGTCTGGGTGCAATATATCCTGCTGCACCAATTAATCCGAAGTTTTTCATTATAAACTTTTATCAACCATTTCTTTTGGCAAGATACCTTTTACATCATAAACCACCGCATTTTCTTTTTTAAATTCTTCTAAATTTATTTCTAAAAATTCATGGTGAGCTACCGCTAAAACAATAGCATCGTACCGATGACTTGGCGCTTTATTAAAAGCCTTAAGCCCATACACCTCTGCAACCTCTTTGGGGTCTGCCCAAGGATCGTAAACGGTTACCTTGGTTCCATATTCTTTTAAAGAACGTACCACATCTATAACCTTAGTATTCCTAATGTCTGGACAATTTTCTTTAAATGTAATGCCCAACACCAAAACACTTGCGTCTTGCACAGCTACCTTGCGTGCCACCATAAGTTTAATTACTTGAGAGGCCACGTAATCGCCCATACTGTCATTAATTCTTCTTCCGGCTAAAATAATACCTGGATAATAGCCAATTTCTTGTGCTTTTTGTGCCAAATAATAAGGATCTACCCCTATACAATGCCCACCAACCAAACCGGGTGTAAAGGGTAAAAAGTTCCATTTGGTTCCTGCTGCTTCCAATACCTCTTGCGTACTGATATTCATAAGACCAAATATTTTAGCCAACTCATTTACAAAGGCAATATTAATGTCTCGCTGTGAATTTTCGATAACCTTAGCCGCTTCTGCAACCTTAATACTTGATGCTAAATGGGTACCTGCAGTTATTACAGACCGATACAAAGCATCTACCCTTTTGGCGGTTTCTGGTGTAGAACCCGAGGTGATTTTTAAAATACTTTCTATGGTTCGTTCTTTATCGCCCGGATTGATGCGTTCAGGAGAATACCCCACAAAAAAGTCGGTGTTAAAACTAAGGCCAGAGTGTTTTTCTAAAACAGGTACACAGCTGTCTTCGGTTACTCCTGGATAAACCGTAGATTCGTAAATAACAGTCGCTTCTTTGTGCAATGCCTTACCCACAGTTTCACTTGCTTTTAAAAGCGGTGTTAAATCGGCTTGATTATTAGTATCTACTGGAGTAGGTACCGTTATAATATAATAATCACAATTATGGATTTCTGAAGATTCTTTGGTAAAAAAAAGTCCGTTGTTATTGGTGTTTTCTGATTTTATAATTTTTCTTAATACCGTTTTGTCTACTTCTAAAGTGGTATCTATTCCTTCTTGTAAGGAAGCAATCCGTTTTGCATTGATATCAAACCCTATTACTGGGTATTTTTCAGCAAAGAGACGTGCTAAAGGCAAACCTACATATCCTAAACCAATGATTGCTATTTTTTTATGCTTCATGTATGATAATTCTTCTATTACAAAGTTAAGTTTTTAATGGGATACTAAAAATAAAGTTGAGGGGTATTCCGTTTCGATTTTTTTTGGTTGTCTGTTGGGTAATTTATTTTGATGGAACGTAGAAATCTTTGGATTATTCTTTAAAAGTGGATTATTTTTTAGTTGATTGTAGTTTTTTTTGTGTGCGCTGTTTCACTTACTCTTGTGAGGATCTCTCCACAAGGTCGAAATGACAGACGTATTCAATTTATAATCATACTGTCATTTCGAGCATAGCGCAAGCGGAATCGAGAAATCTCTTTTTATTTACTGTTACTTAATGTTACTTTCTTAATCTGATGCGCTAACTCTTGTTTAGGATCTCTCCACAGGATCGAGATGACATGGAAGTCAAAGGATATTTTTAGAAAAAAGAGATTATAGATCCCGGATTGAAACCTCTCCTGCAAATGCAATCCTATGCACTGCGTGCATGTATTTTTTGTTTTTAAAAAAGCATAAAGCAAGCTTTGGCTTTTTTAAAAACAAAAAATCCTGTCGAAATTCAACAGGATTGTATTTGATGTGGGCAATGAGGGATTCGAACCCCCGACCCCCTCGGTGTAAACGAGGTGCTCTGAACCAACTGAGCTAATTGCCCTAAGCGGATGCAAATATAGTATAGATTTTAAATCTACCAAACATAAATTGTAATTTATTTGATTTTTTTTGAGCCACCATTACTCGAAATAGTTTAACGTCTCATAACCAGCCTCTTTCAGTAATTGTGCTTTTTGCACAAGTTTAATATCCGCCTGCATCATATCTTTTACAAGGTCTTGTAGATCGTATTGGCAAGACCACCCTAACTTTTCTTTGGCCTTAGTAGCATCTCCGATTAACAAATCTACTTCTGTCGGTCTAAAATACGTTGGATCTATAGCAACCACTTCTTGCCCTACCTGTATTTGATCTGATTCTGCTATTGTATCTGAAATGATAGCATGGTATTTTTCCGTATCTATCGCTTTTACAAATCCTTTTTCATGAACTCCTGTTCCTTTAAAATCTAAAGTTACCCCAATCTCTTGGAAAGCCATTTTTACAAAATCGCGAACCGTAGTAGTTTTACCTGTTGCAATAACCCAATCTTCGGGTTGATCCGCTTGTAAAATCATCCACATCATACGAACATAATCTTTGGCATGCCCCCAGTCTCTTTTTGCTTCTAAATTGCCCAAATACATTTTTTGCTGCATTCCCATAGCAATTTTTGATGTAGCTCTCGTAATTTTTCTGGTCACAAAGGTTTCTCCTCGTAAAGGGGATTCGTGATTAAACAATATTCCGTTACATGCGAATATATTGTAGGCCTCTCTATAATTTACTGTAATCCAGTACGCATACATTTTTGCTACAGCATATGGTGACCTTGGATAAAAAGGTGTCGTTTCTGTCTGTGGCACTTCCTGTACCTTACCATATAACTCTGATGTAGAGGCTTGATAAATTCGTGTTTTTTGCTCCAAACCTAACAAACGAACTGCTTCTAATATTCGTAGTGTACCAACACCATCAGTATCGGCAACATATTCTGGCATTTCAAAAGACACTCGAACATGACTCATGGCTGCTAAATTATAGATTTCGTCTGGTTGCACCTCTTTAATAATTCGGATTAAATTCGTACTATCCGTCATATCTCCATAATGTAAAACAAACTTCTGATTGTCTACATGAGGATCTTCATACAAGTGATCTATTCGATCTGTATTAAACATTGACGATCTTCTTTTTAAACCATGAACGATATAGCCTTTTTTTAGTAAAAACTCACTTAAATACGCGCCATCCTGCCCAGTTACCCCTGTTATTAATGCTACTTTTGGATTTTTTTCCATTCTTTGTTCGTTTTTCCTTGTTTGTTGTTCGTTGTTCGTTGTTCGTTTTTTGAAAAATAAGAACGAAAAATCGAAAATTGACTTTTTATTTTAATGATTTTATCAATTTATACAACATCATTTTTATTCTTGTACATAATTCAAATAACTTCATATACACATCATTTGAAATATAGTCTAAATCCTTTGCTAAAAATAATTGATAGTTGGCTCCTTCCAATGAGCCCTTTGCAATATACAAAAACTGAATAAATTTTTTTTTATATTGTCTTCCCTGACCTTCTATTGTATTTGTTGGAACACTACTAACACTTCTTCTTAACTGACTAGTTAAACCATATTTTTCTGAAGAAGGAAAGTCATTTGAAACACGGTAAACATCAAGAGTTAATTGATGCGCTAATTTCCAAACCTGTAGTTTACATTCCATTGTATTTTTTTGTATCATTTACGTCCTTTGTAATAAACAAAAATCGAATTTACATTTTCACCTCTTTAAATTCATTACTATTTTCTAAAAACCACGCATAGGTTTTCTGTATTCCTTCTGATAACTCAGTACTATAGGACCACCCTTCTCTTCTTAATTTAGAAACATCTAATAGTTTTCTTGGTGTTCCATCGGGTTTGCTAGTATCCCAATGAATTTTTCCTTGATGGCCAACGATGGTTTGAATTATTTTTGCCAATTGCTCTACAGTAACATCTTTACCTGTACCAATATTGTACAAATGGTCTTTTAACGTATTTTCTAATGCAAAAACGACCGCTTGCGCCATATCTTCAACAAATAAAAATTCTCTCATAGGCGAACCACTACCCCATAAAATTACAGGGGCATTATTATTGAGTTTTGCCTCGTGAAATTTTCGAATCATAGCCGGTAACACATGTGAGGTCTGTAAATCAAAATTATCATGATACCCGTACAAATTGGTTGGCATTAAACTAACATAGTCTTTTTGAAATTGCGTTCGTATCGCTTCACAGGCTTTTACACCTGCTATTTTTGCGATGGCATACCATTGATTGGTTGGCTCTAAAGCATCGGTTAATAAATACGATTCTTTTAAGGGTTGTGGCGCCAATTTTGGATAAATACAAGAGCTCCCCAAAAAAATGAACTTTTTAACATCAAATTTATGAGAAGTATCAATTAAATTGTTTTGTATTTGTAAGTTTTGCATCAAAAATTGATACGGATAATTTTGATTGGCCAAAATACCCCCAACTCTAGCTGCGGCAGCAATCACTACTTCTGGTTTTTCTTGTTTAAAAAAGGCATTTACTAAAGTCTGATTGGTTAAATCTAACTCAGTACTTGTTTTTCCTATCAAATTCGTATACCCTTTTGCCTCTAATGATCGCCATATGGCTGAACCCACCATTCCTTTATGACCTGCAATATATATTTTAGTTGTTGTGTTCATAATAGACTATTTACCAATTTGATAATATTCAAAGCCATTGGCTTCTAAATCAAACGCATTGTATTGATTTCTTCCGTCAAAAATTACCAGATTCTTTAATTGTGTTTTTATTTCTTCAAAATCTGGAGAACGAAACTCTTTCCATTCTGTTAGTAAAATTAGTGCAGCTGCACCTTGTAAAACCTGATACTTAGATTCGCAATAGCTAATATTGGTAAGGCCTTTAAAGTAGTGTACTTTCGCTTCTTCTATGGCCTTAGGATCATAAGCTTGTATTTTTGCACCTCTTTTTACCAATTCTTTTACAACATAAATGGCGGGTGCTTCTCGCATATCATCGGTACCTGGCTTAAAAGCTAAGCCCCACAATCCGAAGGTATAACCTGTTAAATCTTCTCCAAATCTTGCTATAATTTTTTGTGCAATTACTAATTTTTGTGCATCATTTACTTGTTCTACAGCAGCAATTAAGCCTGCTTGATATCCATGGGCTTCTGCTATTTTTTTTAATGCTTTTATATCTTTTGGAAAACATGCGCCTCCATACCCTGTTCCAGGATAAATAAAACTATAGCCTATTCGAGAATCGGAACCGATTCCAATACGAACATGATTCGCATCTGCCCCTACCTTTTCACAAATATTGGCAATTTCATTCATAAAAGATATTTTGGTAGCCAGCATTGCATTGGCTGCATACTTTGTCATTTCTGCAGAACGAATGTCCATGGTAATAAAACGGTCATGTGTTCTAAAAAAAGGAGAATATAATTTTTTCATCTGACCAAAAGCATATTCAGAATCTGCTCCAATAACAATACGATCTGGTTTCATAAAATCATTAATTGCTACACCTTCTTTTAGAAATTCTGGATTCGAAACCACGTCAAGCTGCAGGGCTAAATTTCTTGCAGCCAACTCTTTATGTATGGTTTCTTTTACCTTGTCTGCTGTACCAACGGGTACTGTAGATTTATTTACCACAATTAATCTTTTTTGCATAGACTGCCCTATCAATTTTGCTACAGCCAACACATATTGTAAGTCTGCAGAACCGTCTTCTCCCATAGGGGTCCCAACCGCAATAAAAACAATTTCTGAATTTTGTAACCCTTCAGATAGTGCTGTTGTAAAAATCAAGTTTTTATGTTGCACGTTTTTTAATACCATGGCTTCCAAACCTGGTTCAAAAATTGGGATGATTCCTTGATTTAGCTTTTCAATCTTTACTGGATCAATATCCACACAAGTAACCTTGTTTCCCATCTCTGCAAAACAAGCACCAGAAACTAAGCCTACATAACCAGAACCTACAATCGTTAACTTCATAATAATCCATTTTTATTAAAGCACTTCTGCTACCACAAAAGTACTACCACCTACAAAGATAACATCTTCTAATTTAGCTGAAGCTAAAGCTGACTCATATGCATTTTGGACTGAGATATACACCAAACCCTCTAAGGCATGTTCTTTTGCTTTTTGCGCTAATATTGCTGTAGATAACCCCCTAGGAATATCGGGTTTACAAAAGTAATAGGTCGCTTTTTTAGGAAATAGTGGTAAAACAGGGTCTAAATTTTTATCGGAAACTACCCCTAAAACAATATGCAACTGCTGATAATCTTCATTTTGAAGTTGCTGCATTACTGTTGTTAAACCTTCGGTATTATGAGCTGTATCGCAAACCACTTTGGGAGTAGTTTGCACCACCTGCCATCTACCTTGTAAGTTGGTATTTGCCACTACCTTTAATAATCCGTTTTGAATTGCTGCTTCAGAAACCTCTAAACTAGATAAATGATGAATAACCGTAACTGCTGTTTTAACATTGGCTTTTTGATAGCTACCCAATAAATCAGTAGCATATTGATAGTTTGTATCTGAAGCAAAATGAATTTTAGAATTCAAAGTTTTTGCCTTTTCTAGAAACACATGTTCAACCTCAGGTTGCTTTTCACCTATAACCACAGGAATAGTTGGTTTTATAATTCCTGCTTTTTCTGATGCTATTTTTGGTAGGGTATCTCCTAAAATTTGTACATGATCTAAACCAATATTGGTAATCACGGACACTTCTGGTGTAATGATATTGGTAGAATCTAATCTGCCCCCCAAGCCTACTTCAATAATAGCAATGTCTACATTTTGTTCAGCAAAATAATAAAATGCTAAACCCACTGTCATTTCAAAAAAGGAAAGTTGCTGGGTTTCTAAAAAGTTTTTGTGTGTGGCAATAAATTCAGTAACCTTTTCTTTGGGAATTTCTTGCCCGTTAATACGAATGCGCTCGGTAAAGTTTTTTAAATGTGGTGAGGTATACAAACCCACTGTATAGCCTGCTTCTTGCAAAATAGAGGCCAACATGTGTGAAGTAGACCCTTTACCATTAGTACCCCCAACATGAATACTTTTAAATGCACGCTCTGGATGATCTAATACTTTGGCAAAGGCGATGGTATTGGCTAAGTCTTTTTTAAATGCAGTTTTCCCCTCATTTTGATACATGGGCAATTGCGCAAACATCCATTCAAGAGTTTCCTGGTACGTCATAAAAAATTAAAAAGTTACTTGTCTTTTCTTTTTAAATTTTCTTTTTCTTGTACTTCTTTTCGTAATCCACTGCTAGAAAAACGGTGCTCTCTTTTATTAAAATACAAGTCAATGCCTTTTTCTTCACAATACTTTCTTCCTGTAAATTGTTTGCTGGCATACTCTTCTCCTATAATTCTAACATCTATTTTAAAAGAACGCAACACATCTTCTAAATCTTGCTCTGTAGCATATGGCACTATTTCGTCTACAAACTTACACCCCTTTAACTGAATGTATCTTTCTACTACAGATTGTACAGGCCTGTTTTTTTCTGGTCTGTCTAAAGTAGGATCTGTTTGCAAAGCACAAATTAAATAATCGCACTGACGTTTTGCATCTTCTAGCATGGTAATATGACCAGCATGTAACAGATCGAATGCACTAAATGTAATTCCTACTTTCATAATATAATTTTCTAATTTTTATTGTTTTCCTAACAACCAAGAAGAAGATTGAATTTTATCTCCTAACCCATCAATAAGCTGAATGCCTAGTTGATTGCAAATAGGGGCTTCTGGTATAGAATTATTATCTTGATCACCTCCATTAGCAAATCCTAATTGATAATCTTTACCATAGGTTTCTTGTAACAACTGTATAGAAGCACATACGGTTCTATCTGTATCTACAGAAATAATAGCCTTGTCTACAGCCTTTATATTTTGCACAATAAACAAACGTTCTTCCTCTTGTTGAAATTCTTTAGAACCTTTTAATGCTCTCTGCAAATCGCTATTTACGATTACAAAAAGTTCATCTGCCAAGGCTTTTGCATTATTAAAATATTCTAAATGCCCTTTGTGAATTGGGTTAAAATAACCTGAAACAATAATTGCTTTTTTTTTCATTTTAATACGTCAATTAGTTATAGGTAACCATAATGTTTTAAAATTAATAAAGATTTTTTTGTGATTCAAATTTATTATAATTTAATTATTAAACTTATTTAGTTAATGAAAATTTATAAATAATTGTACCTATTTGATTTGCAGGTGCTGTAGCATCTGTATTCCAAGTAGTCTCTAAAGCGGCTTGCTTTGCCGGTTTTAATAAGCAGGCTGCAGTATTTGTTGTTCCTTTTACTCCAGGAATAGCTTCAATAACTTTTCCTTGTTTATTTACCACAATACGCACAACTACAGTCCCTTCTTCTTGGCAGTCGGGTTGTTTTTTTGGTGTTGAAAGTACGGCTCTACCCGCCAAATTGTAATTGTTTCCATTACCTGCAGTAGTATTCCCATAAAAAGTAGTGGGGTTAGTGCTGCCAGAGCTAGTCCCTTTAACTCCTTGCTGAGCATCGTCTCCTTCACCCTGCGCTTTTCCGTTTTGTGCGGCACCACTTAATAAGCTTTTCAACGCATCTGTTGTTGCTTTAGAAGGTGTTGGCACTTCTTGTACTGCGTCTTTTTTAGAAGGAGCTGTGGTTTTTTGAGGAGTTTTTTTAGGAGAGGTTGATACAGGAAGCGTTTCCGAATTTGAAACAATCGTTTTAGCATTGTCTGTTGTTGATTTGTCTACCGTTGTTGTTGTAACTTCTGTTGGTGTCGTAGCAACTGTAGTGGATTTTTTTGTGGGCGTAGCTGCTGCAGTTCCTTTGCCAATAACAGCATCTCCAAAGTTAATGGCTACCCCATATTCTTTTGGTGGATCTAAGTACGCCATTCCATAATTAAAGGCCACAAAAACAATGCACAACAGCAAAACTACTGTTATTGCAAAAGATTTTCGTTGATGTGGTGTGTGTAATACTGGCATAACGTTTCGTTTCGTACACTTTAAGAAGCACTAAAATTGCCTACCGACCTTTTACCGCCAAAATCATTTTTAATTTATTTTTATTGGCAATATCAATGACCTTCATCACCTGTTGGTATGGCACATTTTTATCGCCTCGAATCACCACTGTCTTTTTTTTCTCTGCGCCAACACGCTGCACAATTTCTTGTTCTAAATTTGATGCTAGCACCTTCGTTTTATCTACATAAAACTCAGAATTACTAGTAATAGAAACACTTACAGAGGTATTGTTTTCCGTTTTACCCCCAGCTTTAGGCAACAAAACATCTATAGCACTTACGGTGACTAAGGTAGAGGTAAGCATAAAAAAGATTAACAACAGAAATACAATATCTGTCATCGAAGACATATTAAATGTGGGATCTACCTTATTTCTTCCTCTTAAATTCATACCAAAATGCGTTATACAGGTTCGTTTAACAAGTCTAAAAACTCTACCGACTGCGCTTCCATTTGATAAATGACTTTATTGGTTCTTACCACCAAATGGTTGTAGGTAATGTAGGCAATAATCCCTACAATAAGACCTGCTACAGTAGTCGTCATGGCTGTATACAAACCATCTGAAAGCATTTTAATATCTATTTGCCCACCTGCATTGGCAATTTCATGTATGGCCACAATCATTCCAATCACAGTTCCTAAAAAACCAATCATAGGGGCAGCACCTGCAACTGTTGCCAATACCGAAACATTTTTTTCTAAAGCATAAATCTCTAATTTTCCTGTAGTTTCTATGGCTGTATTTATATCTTCTAGCGGTTTTCCTATTCTAGAAATTCCTTTTTTTATCAAACGAGAAGTGGGCGTATTTTTACTTTCACACAAAGAATTGGCTGCAGCCAACTTGCCATTGGTTACATAGTCTTTTATCTGATTCATAAAATTCTTGTCTATTTTTGCTGCTGCTTTGATGGCAAAAATTCGTTCAAAATAAATATACAATGCAATGGCTAAAAGCACAAAAAGAAGGCCTATAATAATCTGTCCCCCCAAACCTCCATCTACAATAAGTTGATAAATGGATAGTGTTTTTTCTTCTGTTGCTTCTTCGAGCAACGCTGAATTTTCTTGAAAAAATGAAACCATAAAAATAATGTTATGTTTATATAGTAACGTTTGCGATTTATTTTAATTGTTTAAAAAATCCTGAATCGTTACATTCAGGATTATTACATGTAAGTATTTTTTTTTATGCCTATTCTAAGACAATATGAGTTTGACCATAACGTACCCTATGCCTCCTAAAACAATCGTGTAAGGCAATGCCATCTTAACCATTTTCCCATAAGAAAGGTTGATTAGCGGCGCCAAAGAAGACGTTAATAAAAATAAAAAGGCGGCTTGACCATTTGGTGTTGCGACACTTGGTAAGTTTGTTCCAGTATTGATCGCTATCGCTAATTTTTCGAAATGCTCCCTAGTTATTGCACCACTTTTAAATGCATTTTCTACTTCACCTATGTATACGGTTGCCACAAAAACATTGTCGCTTATGGCTGATAAAAATCCGTTGGCAATATAAAATAACCCCGGTTGCGATGCAGGATCTTGATCTAGTGCCCACTGAATGATGGGACTGAATAAATGTTGATCGTGAATCATGGCTACAATCACAAAAAACACCACCAATAATCCTGTAAAAGGAAGTGCCTCTTCAAAGGCATGCCCTAATTGATGCTCGTCTATAATTCCCATAAATGCAGTTTGTACAATAATTAAAGCCAACCCAATAAACCCAACAGGTGCTACATGCAATGCCAAACCAGCAATTAACAATAGCGCAGAAATTCCTTGAATGATAAGTGCATATTTTTGTGCATCGGTTCTTTTGTTATCTTCTTCTGCAGTATAATTCTCAATAATAGTTGCTGCAACTTCGGGTAACTTTGCTCCAAAACCAAACCAACCTGTTGTTTCTAAAAGAATAGTGGTTAGCAAACCTGCCCCTAATACTGGTAATGTAATTGGTGCCATTTGCAAGAAAAATTCAATAAAATCCCAACCTACTCGTTCTCCTATTAATAAATTTTGCGGCTCTCCTACCAATGTACATACCCCTCCTAGAGCGGTACCTACCACCCCATGCATGATTAAACTTCTTAAAAAACTTCGGAACTGCTCTAAGGTTTCGCCACTTAACTCTTTTCTGTCAGGCACACCATCTTCATTAAAGTCGGCAGATGTACTTGAATGAATTTTATGATACACTCCATAAAAACCGACAGCCACACTTATAAGAACTGCAGTTACCGTTAGTGCATCTAAAAAAGCAGAAAGTACTGCTGATAAAAACACAAAAAGTAATGATAAGACTACTTTGGATTTTATTTTGGTAAAAACTTTACTAAAAATATACATTAATAGTGGCTTCATAAAATAAATACCTGCCACCATAAATACCAAAAGCAATACTACTTCTAGATTTTGAGCTACTTCATGGTACGCATTTTTAGGGGTAGTTAACCCAAGCGCAATGGCCTCGATTGCCAATAACCCTCCTGATTGTAATGGATAGCATTTTAATGCCATGGCCAAGGTGAATATAAATTCACCAATAAACAACCACGCTGTTATGGTTTTTCCTAAAACAAAAAAGGAAAATACATTGAAAATTAAAAAGCCAATCATGGTCATCTTAAACCACTTAGGACTGTTCCCTAAAAAATTTTTAAACATAATCTGTATTTTATATTAATTGTTGTAGCGCTATTTCAAACGCTGTTTCACTAATTTTTGTTTTTTGACTGTTTTTTGCGTAGGTTTTTTCAAGCGCTTTTTTAATGATCTCAGAAGTATCTGCAAAAATTGCCTCGTCTGTCATTTCAACTCTTCGCTCCATAAAATAAGCAAACACTCTAGCCATACCACAGTTGCTAATAAAATCTGGAATTAAACTTACTTGCTTGTCGGTATTCTCCATAATAGAACCAAAAAAGATTTCTTTGTCTGCAAAAGGCACGTTAGCCCCACAAGAAACAACCTCTAGCCCAGAACCAATCATCTGATTAATCTGCGTTTGAGTAATTAACCTCGATGCTGCACATGGCGCAAATATTTCGCAAGGCAAATTCCAAATCTTTTCATTAATCTCATCGAATGGGATCATGTACTCTGCAACAAGCGTATTGCCTTTTTTGGCTAAGAAAAATGCTTTGATTTCTTCAAATGAAAAACCATCTTCGTTTATTACACCACCTTCTCTATCAATAATTCCAACTATTTTAGCCCCCATTTCTGCCAGGTAATAGGCTGCTGCTGCACCCACGTTACCAAACCCTTGTACTACTGCTTTTTTGCCCTTTATACTGCCTCCGTAAATGGTATAATAATGCTGTACAGCGATGGCAACACCATACCCTGTAATCATGTCTGCTACTGAATATTTTCTGCTGATATCTGGAGAAAGTGTTTTGCTTTCTATGACTTTAATAACGCCTAAACGCAATTGACCAATTCGATTGATTTTGTCTGCTTCTGTTGGCTTAAAGTGTCCGTTAAAAACACCTTCTTGCGGATGCCAAACACCACTTTCTTCGGTAATGGGAATTACTTCGTGAATTTCGTCTACATTTAAATCGCCTCCGGTTCCATAGTAGCTCTTTAACAAGGGAGCCACAACGTTATACCAACGTTCTAATACCCCTTTTTTTCTAGGGTCTTGAGGATCGAAATTAATCCCGGACTTTGCACCACCAATAGCTGGCCCTGAAACAGTAAATTTTACTTCCATGGTTTTTGCCAAAGAAAGTACCTCGTTCATATCCAGTCCTTTTCGCATTCTTGTTCCACCCCCTGCTGCACCTCCTCGTAACGAGTTAATTACCGTCCAACCTTCTGCTTCCGTTTCGGAGTCTTTCCAATTAAAAACGATTTCTGGCGCTTTATTTTCATAAATTTTTAATAATTCTTTCATGTATACTATGTTTTGATTCTTTTTAACTTTTTGTTTTAAAATACAGTGTTTACTAAAATAAATATAGACTGGTAAAGTTAAAGTTGACGCATCGCTTACACGGTTTTAAGAATTAATAACTAACGAATGTTCTGCAGACAAACTTACTGTAAAAAAAATGATTTTTAAAATTAATAATCGAAAAGAATCCTAAAAATTTAAGGAGAAACAATGCTGCCTGAAGAATGGTTTTTTTGAGCACCTGTAACGGATTTTAAACAATTAATTTTTCCGTTTATTTTTAACAACCCCAGAAAAGAAAACACCAAAGCTTCCTTAAAATTAATCAATTCATCAGAAACCAAAGGAATGGTATTTTCAGCAAAAAACTCAATTCTTTCTAACAAAAATGTATTAAACGCACCCCCTCCTGTCACCAAAACAGCCTCACTTTTAAAAATAATTTTTCCAATCTGAATGGCAATATGCTCTAAAAAAGTTCTTAACACTATTGCAACATCGTTCTCGTAAGCATCAATCAAAGGAAAAACAAACGCCTGCACCCACTCTAATCCCAATGATTTTGGCGGATTTTTTTGATAATAATCCAAGGCATTCAAAGCCTCTAGCAACGGGTAATTTATAGTCCCACTGGCAGCCAACTTTCCCTCACTATCATAGGGCAATCCAAGTGTATTCACATAATGATTCAACACAATATTTACAGGGCAAATATCAAAAGCAACGCGTTGGTTATTGGCAACAAACGAAATGTTAGAAAAGCCACCTAGGTTCAAGCAATACTCATAATCTTGAAACAGTACGTGATCTCCAATAGGTACCAATGGTGCACCTTGCCCACCCAGTTGCACATCTTGTGTTCTAAAATCATACACTACTTTTAACGAAGTTTGTTTTGCAATTTCAGCTCCACAACCTACCTGAACTGTAATTCCTTTTTCTGGTTGATGCAATACAGTATGCCCATGAGAAGCAATAAAATCTACCTTTGTAATACCGTAATCTGCAATAAATTGATTGATTTGCGTTCCTAGATAAGCACCATAAGAAAAATCTAACTTTTTGATCTCCTTTGGACTGCTATGTATTGCATTCTTTAAAAGAAGCATCCACTCTTTACTATAAGGGGTGGTTTGTGCGTGAATTATTTGAAAATTACTAGGTGTTTGCGTTTCAAATTTTACATACACCAAATCCAAACCATCCAACGAAGTGCCAGACATGACTCCGATTGCATAAACATACGTATTAATCATATCTGTAAAAATAATAAAAGTCTACTGAAAATATGTTACGAAATCGATATATTTGCAGTCCAAAATTATCAATTTAATAAAAATATACAATGGATTTTAATCTAACTGAAGAACATGTAATGATTCGAGATGCTGCAAGAGATTTTGCACAAACGGAATTACTACCTGGTGTTATTGAAAGAGATAACAAGCAAGAATTCCCCCAAGAATTGGTTCGCAAAATGGGCGATCTTGGTTTTATGGGAATTATGGTGGATCCTAAATATGGAGGTAGTGGTATGGACACCATTTCTTACGTATTGGTTATGGAAGAATTGTCTAAAATAGATGCTTCTGCTTCTGTTATGGTTTCTGTAAATAATTCGTTAGTATGTTATGGTTTAGAGGCGTATGGTACTGAAGCACAAAAAGAGAAGTACCTGACTCCATTGGCAACTGGAGCGCAAATTGGCGCATTCTGCTTGTCTGAACCAGAGGCAGGTTCTGATGCAACCTCACAAGCTACTACAGCTATTGATAAAGGAGATCATTATGTAATTAACGGAACTAAAAACTGGATTACCAATGGTGGTCGTTCTGATGTTTATCTTGTAATTGCACAAACCGATAGAGAAAAAGGACACAGAGGAATCAACGCATTTATCGTAGAAAAAGGCATGGAAGGTTTTCATATTGGCCCTAAAGAAGATAAATTAGGAATTCGCGGATCAGACACACATACCCTACAATTTAATGATGTTAAAGTGCCTAAAGAAAATAGGATTGGTGAAGACGGCTTTGGGTTTAAATTCGCCATGAAAACACTTTCTGGTGGTAGAATTGGTATTGCTGCCCAAGCCTTAGGTATCGCTTCTGGAGCGTATGAACTAGCGTTAAAATATTCCAAAGAACGTAAAGCTTTTGGTACAGAAATATGCAATCATCAAGCCATTGCTTTTAAATTGGCAGACATGTATACAGAAATTGAAGCAGCACGAATGTTAGTCATGAAAGCGGCTTGGCAAAAAGACCGTAACGAAAATTATGACATGGCTTCTGCAATGGCAAAATTGTACGCGTCTAAAGTGGCTATGGAACAAACCGTAGAAGCTGTTCAAATTCATGGTGGAAATGGATTTGTAAAAGAATATCACGTAGAACGCTTAATGCGTGATGCAAAAATTACTCAGATTTATGAAGGTACCTCTGAAATTCAGAAAATTGTAATTTCTAGAGGGGTTATCAAAGGATAATTCATACATCATATAGATATCAAAAATCCATCTTTATACGAAGGTGGATTTTTTTTTACACAACCTTTCTGGTCAGACTTGAAGTGTCTCTTAAGCAAAGTCGAAAGGCATTCGCTTTTTTCAAAAGAAAAAAAGCCCAAACAAATGCTAAAATTCTTTGTGTGCTATTCCTATTAATGTAGTCCTTCGAAATCAACCTTATAGAGTTGCAATCCAGATCCTGGAGAAATCGTTTTGAGGTACTGTCGGTCATTATCCTCTTTCAAAGAGTTTTCAATAGCAGACAAAGAAAGATTTCCTTTACCCAGCTCAACCAAAGCAGCCATCATCAATCGAATTTGATATCTTAAAAATCCTTTTCCTTTTACACGCAATACATAAGACTGCTTTGGAAAAAAACTAGCCGTCAATAGGGTATTCTCTACAATTTCACAACACTCAATCGTGCGTTTAAAAATAGTTTTTTCAGAGGGCTTGGTACAGTATTTATGGAAATAATGGGTGCCTTCAAAAAGCTTGGCGCCTTTTTGCATTTGGGCAATGTCTAAATTAGTGGCGAGATTCACCATAAAAGGAGCAGCAAAAGGATGATTCTCTATACCAAATGAAAAATAATAATGATACTCTTTTACCTTAGGCGCATTAATAATAGTAAAAGTTAACGCCACTTCTACGAATGATTTTGCTCTAAAATCTGGAGGAAAATTAGCATTTAGCGCTGGTAAAAACTCCTTTTCAGAAAGCGCCTTAGTTACAAATAACTGAAAAACATACCCTGTTGCAGATACTTTTGCGTCTGTCCTACCAACACCTATGGTCTTATAATCAGCGGTTTGTATTACAAAAGACAAACTTTTATCTACCATGTCATGCAAGGTTTTTGCATTGGTCTGTTTTTGCCAACCTGAAAAACGGAAACCAAGAAATTCTAAAGAAATTAGATAACTTTTTACATATTTCATAGGTGTAAAAGTACAATAATTACATTTTTTTTATAAAAAGTGCATTTTTATGAATATCCTAAAATTTTTATCCATTTTTTTATAAACCTCATAATCCGACCCCTAAAAAACCATTAAAATGTATTTATAAAAATATAACCCCCTTTTTTTTGAGGGTATATATATTAAAATATACCTATTTTAAAACACACCCCCTTAAAATATAAATATTAATCTATACATTTACACCGTTCAACAAAATAAAAACTAAAAGAACATTATCATGAAAAAAATTATTTTTACACTAGTATTGGTTTCAAGTTTTTTAACCAATGCACAAGAAAAGGAAACAAAAACATTTACGTTAAGCGGAAGCATAGATACGTATTTTAGAGGGAACATCAGTGGGGGCAATTTTGATACGGCACCTGGAAGTTCTTTTGCAAATAATCCTGGATTTGCGCTTGGAATGATCAATTTAATTGCAGGCTATGAAGGAGAAAAAGTAGGTTTTGTTGCAGATATGGTGTATGGACCAAGAGGTGCAGATGCTGTATTTAATTCAGTGGGCAACTCCTCTTCTATCGTAAACCAACTTTATGCCTATTGGAAAGTAAGCGATAAGGTAACCTTAACCATTGGTAACTTTAATACCTTTTTAGGATATGAGGTAATTTCTCCAACTGCCAATTTTAACTACAGTACTTCGTATTTATTTTCTTACGGACCTTTTAGTCATACAGGAATTAAAGCAGACTTCGATTTAGGAGGTGATACTTCTTTAATGTTAGCTGTTATGAATCCTACTGATGCTACTGAATACAATCCAAACGGAAGTTATGCATTTGGAGCACAATTGGGCTTTTCTGGACAGTTTGTAAACTTTTTATACGACCAAGGTGCTTATGAAATAGACTTTACAGGAGGTTTTGACCTCTCTGACACATTCTTTCTAGGCGTAAACGCTGCCTATTTCTCTGGAGATGATGCTCCTGGATTTTATGGAGCTGCATTATACCCACAGATTGCTACATCTGATGCTTTTAAAATTGGTTTAAGAACTGAATATTTTGTAGAGGATGGAGACTTTGGCGCTATTGGTACAGGAGTCGCAGATTCTTCAGTATTTGCTACTACGTTAACAGGAAACTACACGATTGGTTCATTAACCATAATCCCTGAACTTAGATTAGACTCTGCTTCAGAAGCTGCTTTTGTTGGAGATAAAGCATTAAGTTCATTTGCCTTGGCTGCAGTATATGCTTTTTAAACAAAAAAATTAATAATAAATCAAACACAATGAAAAAAATTGAAGCAATTATTAGAAAATCAAAATTCAAAGCCGTTAAAGAGGCGTTGCATGAAGTTGATGTTAACTTTTTTTCATACTGGGATGTAACCGGTTTAGGAAATGAAAAAGAAGCACACGTCTATAGAGGAGTTAGCTACAGTACTAGCGATATTCAAAGAAGATACCTTTCTATTGTCGTAAACGATGATTTTGAAGAAATTACAATCAATGCACTATTAAAATCTGCTGCTACTGGTGAAGTTGGAGACGGAAAAATATTTGTGTCAGATATCTCAGAAGCATACAGAATTAGAACGGGTGAAAAAGGTGGAGAAACATTAAAAAAAATATCAAAATAAAACAAAATGGAAGGATTATTTACAGCAAATAATGTATGGATGATGATCTGTACAGCTCTAGTTTTCTTTATGCATACAGGATTTGCATTTTTAGAAATAGGATTAACAAGACAAAAAAATACAATTAACATATTATTTAAAAATATATTCATCATTACTGTCGGTTTATTACTTTATTACATCGGCGGATTTAACCTAATGTACCCTGGTTTCGCTGAAGGTTCTGCTGGCTTCTTAGACTTTGCTGGCTTTGGAATTGCAGCACCAGAAAATGGAATGACAACAGCATATGCCGATGGTGGGTATACTTGGTGGACAGACTTCTTATTTCAAGGAATGTTTGCTGCAACTGCTGCTACAATCGTATCTGGTGCCGTTGCCGAACGTATGAAAATTGGTCCATTTATGATATTCACAGTTATTTATGTTGGTCTAGTATACCCTATTGCTGGGTCTTGGAAATGGGGTGGTGGATTTTTAGACCAACTTGGATTTTATGACTTTGCAGGATCTACCCTTGTACACTCTGTAGGGGGATGGGCTGCCTTAGTTGCTGTTTGGTTGCTAGGAGCTAGAATTGGAAAATTTAAAAATGGGAAGCCACAAGCAATTCCAGGACACAACATCCCTTTAGCTACAGCTGGTGTATTAGTTTTATGGTTAGGATGGTTTGGTTTTAACGGAGGTTCTGTACTCTCTGCAGACCCAGAACTTACCTCTTTAACATTAGTAACTACCTGTTTGGCTGCCGCTGCTGGTGGAGTTGTTGCTGCGTTTGTATCTTTCTTAAAATACAAGAACTTAGACCTTACCATGTTTTTAAATGGTATACTAGGTGGTTTAGTAGGTATTACTGCTGGGGCTGATGTTATGACCCCAGAAAGTGCTATTATTATTGGAGGTATTGCTGGTGCATTAATTGTTTTTGCAGTTACTTTTGTAGACACTATAAAATTAGATGATCCTGTGGGTGCAATTGCCGTTCATTTAATTTGTGGTATTTGGGGAACTTTAGCTGTTGGAATTTTTTCTACAAACCCAGAACATACATTCTTAATACAGTTAACAGGTGTGGCTTGTTATGCTGCTTTTTGTTTAACAACGTCTTTCTTAATTATTTTTACATTAAAGAAAGTAGTGGGAATTAGAGTAAGTGAAAAAGAAGAATTAGAAGGGCTAGATGTTCACGAACATGGTATGGATGCGTATTCCGATTTTAGATTAAACGAAGATTAATTTCTTAATTTACTACAAAAAAGGCTTTACACAGTGTGTGTAAAGCCTTTTTTTTGATTTTTATGAATATCTTAAATTTGATTGATGTAAATTACAATAACTACATTTTTAATATCGTAATTTTATTTTCGCCATAAAAATTACAACTAAATCCTCATATCCTTAAATTATTGCTAACAAAATGCATAAATTTGTACACTTAATTTAATTTGATATGGAGAAACAAGGACTTTATTTACCCGAATTTGAACACGAAAATTGTGGTGCTGGTTTTATATGTAATTTGAATGGTGAAAAGACAAATCAAATTATTCACGATGCCTTAGAAATACTAGTAAAACTAGAACATAGAGGAGGTATCAGTGCAGACGGTAAAACCGGAGATGGTGCTGGATTATTAATAGACATTCCGCATGAATATTTTGTAAGGGTTTGCGATTTTACGCTTCCAAAACAACGAAATTATGCAGTTGGAATGGTTTTTCTTCCTAAAATTTCCAATCAATATCAATTCTGTAAAACAACGTTCGAGCAAGAAATAGAAGAACAAGGACTATCTGTCATTGGCTGGAGAATAGTGCCTGTAGACAGTACCCAATTGGGTGAAATCGCAAAGGCTTCAGAGCCTAATATAGAGCAAATATTTGTAGAAAAACCAAAAGATATTGATGAAGCTACTTTTAAAGCAAAATTATATGCTGCAAGAAAAATAGCCGAGCATGGCATCCGTAATTCTAAAATTTCTGAAAGTCAGTATTTTTACGTTCCAAGTTTATCCATAACCACCATAATCTATAAAGGAATCATTATTCCAGAAGACATAGGCCACTACTACAAAGATTTACAAGAAATAGACTTAGTAACTCGTTTGGCATTAGTGCACCAACGTTTTTCTACCAACACCATGCCAACATGGGAACTTGCACAACCCTTTAGACACATGTGCCAAAATGGGGAAATCAATACCCTAAGAGGTAATGTGAGTAGAATGCGTGTTCGAGAAGAAATCATGAAAAGTGATGTCTTTGGACCTCAAATTGATAAATTATTTCCAATTATATTGCCTGGTAAATCCGATTCTGCTTCTATGGATATGGTAGTAGAATTACTCACACATACTGGAAGATCGCTACCAGAAATTATGATGATGATGATTCCTGAAGCTTGGGAAAAGCATGCAACCATGTCTAAAGAGCGCAAAGCGTTCTATGAATACAATGCTTGTATCATGGAGCCCTGGGATGGCCCAGCCTCTGTGCCTTTTACAGACGGAGATTATATTGGTGCTTTACTAGATAGAAATGGATTAAGACCCTCTAGATATACGGTTACCAAAAGTGGTAAATTAATCATGTCTTCAGAAATTGGTGTTGTAGATATAGATCCTTCAGATATTGCAAAACATGGACGATTAGAACCAGGAAAAATGTTCTTGGTAGACATGAATGAAGGAAGAATTATAGAGGACAAAGAAATTAAAAGTAAAATTGTTGGCGAAAGACCTTACCAAGAATGGTTAGAAAAAACACGTTTGCATTTAAAAGATGTGCCTTATAGCAACCAAACCTGTCCTATTGAAACAATCGATATAAAAACAAGACAACGTCTATTTAACTATACTTTCGAAGACATACAAGAGGTAATCACCCCAATGGCACAAGTGGGTAAAGAGGCACTAGGCTCTATGGGAATAGATACTCCACTTGCTGTTTTATCAGACAGGCCTCAATTAATCTCGAACTACTTTAAACAATTATTTGCACAAGTCACCAATCCGCCATTAGATGGTATTCGAGAAAATATAGTTACAGATATTAGTCTAAACTTAGGTAAAGATAGAAATATATTTAGCATTACTGAACAACAATGTAGAAAATTAAGAATTCAGAATCCAGTAATTTCTAATGCCGATTTAGAAAAAATCAGAACCATAGACATCGAAAGTTTTAGTGCAGCAACAATTCAGATTCTTTACCCTAAAAAAGAGGGGTTAAACGGATTGGAAAATGCACTAGAAAATGTAATTACTCAAGTAGAAAAAGCCCTAGATGCTAAGAAAAACATCATCATTCTTTCAGACAGAGGGGTTAATCAAGACTTGGCTCCTATACCTGCTTTATTGGCTTGCTCTTTTGTAAACCATCAATTAAACAGGTTGCGTAAACGTTCTTACTTTGATATTATTATAGAATCTGCAGAACCACGTGAACCCCATCATTTTGCAACTTTATTTGGTTATGGCGCAAGTGCTATAAATCCATATATGGTAAATGAAATCATTAGAATGCAAGTTAAAGAGGGCTTTATCACGGATATGGATGAACAAGAAGCAGTTGATAATTTTAATACTGCTATTGGTAAAGGGTTGCTGAAAGTGATGAATAAAATCGGAATTTCTACATTGCATTCATATAGAGGTTCTCAGATTTTCGAAATTGTTGGATTTAACTCACAATTTGTAGAAAAATACTTTCCATATACCGCTTCAAGAATTGAAGGTATTGGCTTATATGAAATCGAAAAAGAAATTGATCAACGTTATAAACAAGCCTACCCAGACAATCAAATTGATAAAAATTTAGGCTTAAATATTGGAGGAGATTATAGATGGAGAAGAAATGGAGAACGCCATTTATTTAACCCTACTACAGTTTCTAAATTGCAACAAGCTGTGCGTTTAAGCGATCAAAAAAGCTACGATGTTTATGCGAAAGCAATCAATGAACAAGCAGAGAGTTTAATGACCATTAGAGGGCTGTTCGAATTTGACAACTTAGATCCAATTCCATTAGACGAAGTAGAACCTTGGACAGAAATTGTAAAGCGATTTAAAACAGGGGCAATGTCTTACGGATCCATCTCTAAAGAAGCACACGAAAATTTAGCCATTGCAATGAACAGGATTGGAGGAAAATCAAATTCTGGTGAAGGTGGAGAAGATAGAAAGCGTTTTCAAAAAGATAGTAATGGTGACAGTAGAAATTCTGCCATAAAGCAAGTTGCTTCAGGTAGATTTGGAGTTACCTCGCATTATTTAACAAATGCCAAAGAAATTCAAATAAAAATGGCACAAGGTGCCAAACCTGGAGAGGGTGGTCAATTGCCTGGTTACAAAGTATTACCATGGATTGCCAATGCAAGAAATTCAACTCCTTTTGTTGGTTTAATCTCTCCCCCACCACACCATGATATTTACTCTATAGAAGATCTAGCTCAACTTATTTTTGATTTAAAAAATGCAAATAGAGAAGCACGTATTAATGTAAAACTTGTTTCTGAAGTGGGTGTAGGGACCATTGCAGCTGGTGTTGCAAAAGCAAAAGCAGATGTAGTCTTAATATCGGGTTATGATGGTGGTACTGGTGCATCACCACTAACTTCATTAAAGCACGCAGGTTTACCTTGGGAACTTGGATTGGCTGAAGCACAACAAACTTTAGTAATGAATAGTTTACGAAGTAGAATTGTAGTAGAGTGTGATGGTCAATTAAAAACAGGTAGAGATGTAGCAATAGCAGCACTACTTGGCGCAGAAGAATTTGGTTTTGCAACGGCGCCTCTTGTGGCTTCTGGATGTATTATGATGCGAAAATGTCATTTAAATACTTGTCCTGTCGGAATTGCAACTCAAGACAAAGACCTTAGAAAAAACTTTAAAGGAACACCAGAACACGTCATTAACTTTTTCTATTATATCGCAGAAGAGTTAAGAGGTATTATGGCACAATTAGGATTTAGAACATTGTCTGAGATGGTGGGTCAAACCCATAAAATCAATGCTAATAAAGCAATAAGACACTACAAAGCAAAAGGTTTAGATCTATCTAGCATATTATATAGACCTGACTCGTATAGAAAAATGACTGTGCATAATACAGAAAAACAAGATCATAATATAGATCATGTATTAGACTTTACGATACTAAAAGACTCTCATAGAGCGATGTATCGTAAAGAAAAAATGAGTTTAGCCTATAAAATTAAAAATACAAATAGAACCGTTGGAGCTATAGTTAGTAACGAGATCTCTAAGATATATGGTCATTTAGGGTTACCTGAAGATACTTTAAATTTAAACTTTTCAGGTTCTGCAGGTCAAAGTTTTGGAGCTTTTGGTGCTCATGGTCTAACCTTTACATTAGAAGGGAATACGAACGATTATTTAGGTAAAGGATTATCTGGGGCTAAATTAATTATTAAAAAACCCGCTTCTGCAGATTTTATTGCAGAAGATAACATTATAGTTGGTAATGTTTGTCTTTTTGGCGCAGTAAACGGTCAGGCATATATTAATGGTATTGCAGGAGAACGTTTTGCCGTAAGAAATTCAGGAGCAACTGCAGTGGTAGAAGGAGTGGGTGATCATTGTTGTGAGTATATGACAGGAGGTGAAATCATTGTTTTAGGAAAAACCGGTAGAAACTTTGCGGCTGGAATGAGTGGTGGTATTGCTTATGTTTATGATCCAGAAGGTAATTTCAAAAATGGATTATGTAATACTGAAACCATCGAATTTGAAAACATTTCAGAAGAAAATGCAGCAGCATTAAAATCGAATATCGAAAAACACCTTGCATACACGAACAGTAAAAAAGCAACGGAATTATTAACGGACTGGGACAATAGCTTAACAAAATTTGTTAAGGTAATGCCAATTGAATATAAACGTGCTTTAGAACGTTTAGAAACAGAAGAACCAATGTTCGAAGAACTAACAACAGCATAATGTCATGGGAAAAGTAACAGGATTTAAAGAAATAGAAAGACAAGATGAAACATACAAATCTGTCATGGATCGTGTAAAACATTATAATGAGTTTACAGTTCCTTTAACAGATAAACAGATCACAAAACAGGGATCTCGATGTATGGATTGTGGAATACCATTTTGTCATAGTGGGTGTCCTTTAGGAAATCTAATCCCAGATTTTAATCATATGGTTCACCAAGGAGAATGGAAAAAAGCTTCTTGGATTTTACATTCTACTAATAATTTTCCAGAATTTACAGGTAGATTATGCCCTGCACCTTGCGAACAAGCATGTGTTTTAGGAATTATTGAAGACCCCGTATCTATAGAGAATATTGAAAAAAATATTGTTGAACGAGCGTTTAAAGAAGGTTGGATAAAACCACAGCTTCCTAAAACTAGAACGGATAAAACAATTGCAATAATAGGGTCTGGTCCTGCAGGTTTAGCTGCAGCACAACAATTAAATAGAGCAGGTCATACCGTTACAGTTTTTGAAAGACACGATGAAGTTGGAGGATTATTAAGATATGGTATTCCAAATTTTAAAATGGAAAAACATATTATAGACAGAAGAATAGCAATATTAAAAGCAGAAGGAATTCTTTTCAGAACAAATACAAACGTAGGAGTTAATTATGATGTTGAAGAATTAGATAATTTTGATGCTATTGTATTATGTGGAGGGGCAACTAAAACTAGAAGTTTACCAACAAAAGGTATAGATGCGGATGGAGTGGTACAGGCAATGACATTTTTAACCCAACAAACAAAGGTAGTATTAGACAAAAAAGTAAACGATCAGATTGTAGCTACAGATAAAAATGTAATTGTAATTGGTGGTGGTGACACTGGATCTGACTGTATCGGAACTTCTAATAGACAAGGTGCAAAATCAGTAGTAAACTTTGAAATAATGCCTAAACCACCAGGAGAAAGATCGCCACAAACACCATGGCCTTTTTGGCCCTTAAAATTAAAAACGTCTTCGTCTCATGAAGAAGGGGTTGAGAGAAATTGGCTTATCAATACAAAAGAATTCGTAAAAAATAAAGAAGGAAAATTAATTGCTTTAAAAACAGTAAAGGTAGAGTGGAAAATGGTACCTGGTAAAAGACCTGAATTGATAGAGATTCCAGAGACAGAAAAAACATGGCCTTGTGATTTAGCCTTATTGGCACTTGGTTTTACTGGCCCTGAAGAAACGTTGGCTGATAAATTAGGGATTAGAACAGACCAAAGATCAAACTACGTAGCTGAATATGGCAAATACCAAACCAACGTAAAGCATATCTTTACTGCTGGTGATATGAGAAGAGGACAATCTTTAATTGTTTGGGCAATTTCAGAAGGAAGAGAAGCTGCTAGACAAGTAGATTTATTTTTGATGGGAAAATCTGAATTACCATCTAAAGATATTGCTGGTGATTTAGTTTCTATGTAAATATAGAATCCTTTTAAACTAAAAAACGCATCGTATTTCTTATACGATGCGTTTCTTTTGATATAAACTATATATAGTCAATATAGGAAAACAATTATAAATTAAATAGTAACAAAAAAACCTCATATCAGTAGATATGAGGTTTTGTTTACTTGATTTTGGTCAAGAATTAAAGAAAGGCAGCGACCTACTCTCCCACAAAAATGCAGTACCATCG
>Ga0209555_10000722_pt1 | contig 27407 bp, 25 predicted proteins | sample SaaInl85LU_5_DNA_FD_184643 | JGI IMG/M metagenome (GOLD analysis project Ga0209555, IMG submission 184643) | Marine microbial communities from expanding oxygen minimum zones in the Saanich Inlet - ESP_85LU_5_DNA (SPAdes) (version 2) | ecosystem: Environmental > Aquatic > Marine > Intertidal... | reverse complement strand
CCTCTATGAGTACACTTAAAGATTTTAATTTTAAAGATAAAAAAGCCCTTATTCGTGTTGATTTTAATGTTCCACTCGATGAGAATTTGAACGTTACTGATGACACGAGAATTCAGTCTGCAAAAAATACCATTCTCAAAGTTTTGGAAGACGGTGGAAGTTGTATTCTTATGTCGCATTTGGGTCGGCCAAAAGCAAAAGAAAGCGAGTTTTCATTAAAAAACATTATTTCTAAGGTCGAAAATATTTTAGGAGTAAGTGTTTTATTTTCAGAGGATTGTATTGGAGACGAAGCCACTCAAAAGGCCAAGGACTTAAAACCAGGTCAAGTTCTTTTACTGGAAAATCTTAGATACTACAATGAGGAAAAACAAGGCGATTTGGCCTTTGCTGAAGCCTTATCAAAACTAGGGGATATTTATGTAAATGACGCTTTTGGGACAGCACATAGAGCTCATGCATCAACGAGTATAATTGCTCAATTTTTTTCAGGGAATAAATGTTTTGGTTATTTATTAGAACAAGAAATTATTAGCATATACAAAGTGTTAACGTCTGGAGAAAAGCCAGTATTAGCAATTTTGGGTGGTGCAAAAGTATCATCAAAAATCACAATTATTGAAAACATCTTAGACAAGGTTGATCATCTAATTATTGGAGGCGGAATGTCATTCACATTTATAAAAGCACAAGGGGGGGCAATAGGAGACTCTATTTGTGAGGACGACAAAATGGATTTGGCATTAGATATCTTACGTTTAGCAAAAGAAAAAAATGTCCAGCTTCATCTCCCTGTTGATGTCTTAGCTGCAGATGATTTTAGCAATTCAGCAAACACACAAGTTGTGGATATAACAGCCATTCCATCAGATTGGCAAGGTTTGGACTGTGGTCCAAAAAGCAAGGCTATTTTCCATGATGTTGTTCAGCAATGTAAAACCATCTTATGGAACGGTCCGCTGGGGGTTTTTGAGTTAGATACATTTTCTACAGGCACAAAAGCATTAGGAGATTCAATTGCAGAGGCTACACAAAATGGCGCTTTTTCACTTGTAGGTGGTGGCGATTCTGTAGCTGCAGTTAAGCAATTTGGATTTCAAAACAAGGTGAGTTATGTGAGTACTGGTGGTGGCGCTATGTTGGAAAGTCTGGAAGGAGAAACACTCCCAGGAATTGCTTCCATAATCGAATAACATCTTTATGATATCAAAAAAGGGAATCACGTTTATTTTTCTTGTGTTGTTGAACTTGTCTTATTCGCAATCACAAATTTCTGATGAAACAGACTTAAAAATTATTATTGATACAACAGTGATTGAACTTCAAGATTACAAGAATGCAATACTTTTTGACAACCAGTGGCGGGCAGAATTTATTGATGATTCATTGTATGATTCCATAACAAAAATTGTAAAGGAAGAAACTTTTTCGAATATAGATTTTCCAGAACTATCTTCGGACACACTACGTGCAAGACTACAAGAGCTTGATTCCAAAACACCATTTCATATAAGTTATAATCCCGCCTTAGAAACACTTATAAAAAAGCGCCTTAAACAACGAAAGGTGCTTTATGAAAGACTTATGAAGTTGAGTCAGTATTATTTTCCACTTTTTGAAGAAATTTTTGACAGAGAAGGGATTCCACTGGAGATTAAATACTTAGCTGTTGTTGAATCGGCATTAAGACCAGCTGCAAAATCTAGGGTTGGCGCCACAGGTCTGTGGCAATTTATGTTTTCAACTGGAAAATATTACGATTTAGAAGTTAGCAGTTACGTTGATGAACGTTGCGATCCAGTTCGATCAACAATTGCAGCGGCAAAATATCTAAAATCTTTATATAAGAGTTTTGATGATTGGGATTTGGCACTCGCCGCCTATAATTCAGGACCAGGGAATGTTACAAAAGCAATTCGACGTTCTGGAGGGTATAAAAACTATTGGAATATTCGGCCTTTTTTGCCAAGCGAAACGGCGGGATATTTACCAGCTTTTTTAGCAACAATGTATTTATTTGAGTATGCTCCTCAGCACGGATTTGATGTTTCAAGACATAAAATGCCATTAATAAAAACAGACACTGTACAAATTAAAAACATAATTAGCCTAAAACAAGTCAGCGAAGTTATTGATATTGATTTGGCGACATTAGAATTTTTAAATCCTTCTTACAAACTTGGAATAATTCCAGTTATAAAGAACAAAAATTATGTTTTAAGACTGCCTATTGAAACTATTGGTGGTTTTGTTAGTAATGAAGAGCAAATTTATGCTTACGCCCAAACAGAATTTGATAGACTTGAAAAGCCATTGCCGAAGTTCTATAAACTAGACACTAAAATAAGATACAAGGTCCAACCAGGAGATTATTTAGGAAAGATTGCTAATAAGTTTCGAGTAAAAATCAGTCAAATAAAAAAATGGAACGATTTACGCTCAGATCAACTCAAAGCCGGTAGCCGATTGACAATTTTTACAAGAAACCCTCAGAACTAGTCTTAGACAGACAGCAATTTTTGATATCAAACTAAGGAACTCTTTTCGAAAGATTTGAAAAAATAACCATACTTTTTTGTAGTAAATTCACAAAAATGGAACGATATTAGTGATGATGATTAAAAAATATTAATATGAAACTCTTCATAAACATTATAATTTTTGCCTTGTCCTTTTTTTCATGTAATGAAACGGCATCAAAAAAAGTATATAAACCACAATCGTCAGGAAACATAAACAGTCTTTTAGTTGTAGTTGACGATGATCTATGGGGCGCAAGTGTTGGAGAAGCTATTAGACGTCATATTGGATCAGAAATTTACGGACTTCCACAAATAGAACCACAATTTGATTTACGACAAGTTCCCAAATCTGTTTTTTCAGATTTTGTTCGAATGAATAGGACCGTCTTAAAAGTGCAACTTTCAAATGAAGACGGTGTTAAGTTTTATACTAACCCCTATGCAAAACCACAAAAGATGATAGTGGTAAGTGGCACATCACGTAAAATCCTTGCAGAATTAATTGAGCAAAACTCTTCAAAAATTATAAGTGTATTTAAAAATGAAGAATTAAAGGAAAGACAACGGCGAATAAAAAAATCTTTATTCAACACAGCTGCTGTGGAAAAGACTTTAGGGGTCACATTAAATGTGCCATCTGTTTATAGAGTTGCTAAAAAAGAAAATGACTTTTTTTGGATTAGAAGAGACACAAAAACGGGGATCATAAGCCTGTTGCTTTATAGCGTTCCATTACAAGAATTTAAATCCAAAGATGCATTTTCACAACGTGTTATTCAGCTTCGAGATTCTGTTGCAAAGCAACACATTCCAGGGCCAGTAGACGGAAATTTTATGACAACCGAAACGGCCTATACACCATTTTCGTTTTTTACAGAAATTGCTAATACAAAAGTTTTGGAAACGAGAAGTTTATGGAAAATTGAAGGCGCATTTATGTCAGGCCCTTTTATTAATTTTTCTTTTGAAGATATAAAGAACAACCGATTGTTGGTAGCAGAGGGGTTCGTTTACACACCTTCTGAACCAAAAAGAGATTATGTTTTTGAGCTAGAGTCGATTATAAAATCAATTACAATCCAATAAAAAATCCCAGAAATTCTGGGACTTTTTTATTTCTTTTCTTCCTCTTTTTTGTCGTCTTCGTCTTCTTTGCTAGCTTTCTTAAATTCTTTGATACCGCCACCTAATCCTCTCATGAGTTCAGGAATTTTTTTACCACCAAAAAGCAACAAAACAGCAAGAACAACAAGAACAATTTGCATTGGGCCAAAAGCCAGAGGTAATATATGTAGATCCATAATTTTTATATTATTGGACACAAAGTTAAGAATTATCCATTAATTAAAATGCCAAATCAAAAGATAAGTGGTAGAGTACTGTATCAATAGCACAATTTTTATTTAATTTTGTTTCAATGAAGTATTTAAAAACATCTGAAAAATCCAGAAAAAAGAAATTAACCAAAAAGCTATTACATAAATATCGATTGGTTGTTCTTAACGAGGACACTTTTGAGGAGCGATTTGCGATGAAGTTAACGCGCCTAAATGTTTTTATTTTTGGGTCATTGTTGGCATTACTTTTAATTGGCTTTACTACAGTTTTTATTGCATTTACACCAATTCGAGAATATATTCCAGGGTATACTTCTCCAGCGCTTCAAAAACAAGCTATAGCTTTGGAGCGAAAAACAGACTCTCTTTTGCAACTAACCCGTATGAATGAAATTTATATGGCTTCAATAAAAGATGTATTAAGTGGTGAGGTTTCTTCTGAAACGATTAATAAAGATTCTATATACGCAGCATTGGCTGCTGAGGTCAACCCAGAAGATTTGAACCCCTCAAAAGCGGATTCAATTTTGAGAGAAAAAGTAGACAATGAGGATAAATATAATTTGTTTGAATCTGCACGCTCAGTAAAGAACTTTGTCTTTTTTCCACCCGTAAAAGGTACGGTAAGTTCAGGATTTAATATTAAAGAACAGCATTATGCTGTAGATATTGTAGTTCCAAAAAACACGCCCATAAAAGCAGCTGCAGATGGCCGTGTCGTACTCGCTTCTTGGACTTCGGATTCTGGCTATGTTATTATCATAGATCATGGAAATCAATTGCTTTCTGTCTATAAACACAACTCCTCTCTTACCAAAGCACAGGGCGATTTAGTAAAAGCGAGAGAGGTTATTGCGATTTCAGGTTCATCAGGGGAATTCAGTACTGGCCCCCATTTACATTTTGAGCTTTGGAATGACGGTACCCCCATAGACCCTATTGCATTTATAGATTTTTAATTTAAATATGATATCAATTAAATCCTTTTTTGCCAAAATATTTGCCGCACATGTTACCAAAAAAATTAAGACATGGGCCTCAAAACCAATAGAAACTCAAGATAAAGTTTTTAAATCCCTGATTTCATCTGCAAAGCACACAAAATTTGGGGAAGACCATCATTTTTGTAGCATTAAAAATCACGAAGATTTTGTAAAAAAAGTACCCGTAAGAGATTATGAAAATTTGAAATCTTATGTTAACCAAGTTGTCGAAGGGAAGCCTGATATTTTGTGGCCAGGAACACCACTTTATTTTGCTAAAACATCAGGTACAACATCTGGAGCAAAATACATTCCCATTACCGCACCTTCTATAAAAGCACAGGTTGAAGCATCGCGCAATGCTATTTTGATGTACATCAATGAAACAGGGAACTCCAGTTTTGTAGATGGGAAATGGATTTTTTTGCAAGGGAGCCCAGTTTTAAGCGAAAAAAATGGCATCAAACTCGGTCGTCTTTCGGGCATTTCTGCGCATTATGTTCCTTCATATTTACTTAAAAATAGAATGCCTAGCTGGGAAACGAACTGCATAGAAGACTGGGAAACCAAAGTAGATGCTATTGTACAAGAAACCCTTAAAGAAAACATGACAGCCATAGCCGGAATTCCTTCTTGGGTACAAATGTATTTTGAGAAATTAGCACAAGAAAGAAAACAAAAGGTTGGTGAGATTTTTAAGAATTTTAATCTTTTTATTTTTGGCGGCGTCAGTTTTGAACCCTACCGCTCTAAATTTGAAAATCTAATTGGAAGAAAAGTAGATAGTGTTGAACTTTATCCTGCCAGCGAAGGGTTTTTCGCCTTTCAAGATCGACAAAATAAAAAAGGTATGCTATTGCAGTTGGACTCAGGAATTTTTTATGAATTTATTGAAGCAAACTCCTTTTTTGATGACAACCCAAAACGAATGACTTTAAAAGACGTAAAAATCGGGGTGAATTATGTCATTATAATTTCTACCAATGCGGGTTTATGGGCTTATAATATTGGCGATACCGTTCAGTTCACTTCGCTAGCACCATTTAGGGTTATTGTTAGTGGAAGAATAAAACATTTTATATCAGCTTTTGGAGAACACGTTATAGCTAAAGAAGTAGATCAGGCACTAATTGAGGCTGTAAAAGGGACAAGTGCAAGAGTTACGGAATATACCGTAGCTCCTGAAATAAATCCAAAAGAAGGGTTGCCTTTTCACGAATGGTTTATTGAGTTTGAAAAAGAGCCAGAAGATTTTACTCAGTTTATTCAAAAAATTGATGAAACACTTCAAAATCAAAACAGTTATTACAAGGACTTAATTCAAGGAAAAGTTTTAAGGCAACTTCAAATTACGAAGGTCAAAAAAGATGGCTTTAAAGCATATATGAAAACCATCGGTAAATTAGGCGGACAAAATAAAACGCCCCGTCTTGCAAATGATCGAAAGATTGCAGATAGTTTAAATAAGCACAATCTTATCAAATAATGTATATTTGCCCCTGATGACATCTAGAACCACAAATAATAAACTTCACAGAACACGTGCACAAGAAAGCTCGCATGCGATTGAGCGCATGTATATTACTATGCGCCATTTGTTTAGTCGAGGTTTTTATAAGCCTATGGGAATTTCTGGGGCCACTTTAAGAGAAGCGCTTTTGTCGTTACGACCAGAAATTTATGGAACCATTGCAGATGAAAAAGCAGAATTAGAAGGTCTTTTGTATGTTGTTGATCGTTTACCAATAGGAATTGAACAATGCTCACATGTAAATCTTACGAGCGCTGAAGGGTTTGGAGACTCCCATTTTGAGGTTATCGTCCCCGCAAAACGCCGGCGTGATTGCTATCGGATAGATTTTGAGCAAATGAATATTGAAATCACAAGGGGACGTTCGGAGATTTATGATATTTTGACACACTTGACGTTTTTATATATTGAATCACACAAAATCGCTAAACAAGTCCTCATTGGTGAAAAAGGTAAAACCACCCGAGATTGGCAAAAACTTGAAAAAGCAATTCAGTCTAATAAAAAACTAAGTAAAAAAGACCGAGAAATTGCAGTGACACATACTGCTAATATATTGGGTCGTACTTTTGACGAAATCAATTCAGTATATAGCGCTTTTGCAACCCCACAGCAACCGGATCATTTTTTACATTTAATTTACTGGCTTGGTAAACGTGCAATTAATGAAATTGTAGATCACGACAAACGCATTGTTACTTTTAGTCCTGTTTTGAGAGAACGTTTGGGACATCATATTCATGGAGAGCAATGGGCTAATGTCATCAAAGAAAGTTTGTTAAAGCAAAACCTTATTGACCGACCAATACACATTATTTCTGCAAATTTACACAGTGTTATGAATACGCTTTATGCGCAAAAGGCGTTACAGAAACTTTGTAAAGACAATGATATTTTTTCGATATACGAAGAATTAAGTGCAGACAAAAATACGGCTCTACGCAATAAAATTAAGACTTTGGCGTTGAAGGAAGGAATGACATATATTGACGATAAATCAGGCACAAATATAGATGTTCAAGTTATAGACACAGCCAAAGTAGATTTTAAGTATAATTCAACTCTGACTTCACCAAAAGAAGCCGAAAGCTCTCCAGTCATTATAGTTATGGACTATGCCTTTGGCGAACAAGCTTATGAAACAATTGACGAATTGTTAAAGCCCTTTAAAATCAAATCAAAAACCTATTTTCTGAATGTTGAATCTATTTCTGTTATGGGAAAAGCAGGAATTTTGGAAGGAGGAAAAGGCGACATAATGATACCATCTGCGCATATATTTGAAGGAACAGCAGATAATTATCCTTTTAAAAACGAATTGAAAAAAGAAGATTTTAATGACCAAGGTGTTGATGTTTATGAAGGAACAATGGTAACAGTTTTGGGAACATCTCTACAAAACAAAGAACTTTTAAAGTTTTTTCATGAATCTACTTGGGAGGTCATTGGTTTGGAAATGGAAGGGGTTCATTATCAAAAAGCAATACAATCGGCTTCCAAAATTCGGAACAGTATTTCGCCAGAGGTTAAGGTGCGTTATGCCTATTATGCTAGTGATAATCCATTGGAAACAGGAAGCACATTGGCTTCAGGAGGACTAGGCCTTACAGGTGTAAGACCAACATATGTAATAACACATCAAATTTTAAAACAAATAATAAATTAATACACACGATAATGAGTACTACTAACACTCCACAACCATCAGAAGAAGTTGACTTAGGACAATTATTTAAAATGATTGGAAATGCATTCCAACGCTTATTTCAATTCATAGGTTCAATTTTTAACACGTTGTTTTTAGCCTTTGTATGGTTTGTATTTTTTATAAGAAAGCGCGCAGTTGTTTTATTAATTGCAGCTGCAGCTGGTTTATCGCTAGGTCTTATTTTGGACAAAACCTCACCACCAACATATAAGTCTTCAATAACAGTAAAGCAAAATTATGCAACTGGAGAAAATTTATATGGGTCACTCGACTACTATAATAGCCTTTTAAATGACGGTGATTATGAAGTTTTGGAACGTGTTTTAGGATTAAAAAAAATTATTTCTGAGGAGATTATAGGGATTGAGATTGAGCCTATCATAACAGACAATGATCGAGTTGTGATGTTTGATAAATACATTAGCGCATTGGATTCATTGGCAGCATCAAAAGTTGAATATGAGGTGTTTGTAGAAAACATAGAGGACTATAAGCACCAGATGCAGCAAATTAGTATCAAGTCAAAATCTAGAGCAAATTTTAAAAATGTATTTGATAGCGTTATTGGAGACATAAACAACAATATATTTTTTGTAAATGAACAGGCAAAAGATTTGACTGAGCTAAACCAACAAAAAGCGGCTTTAGAACAATCTTTAGCGCAGTCTGATTCACTGCAACGTACTTATAAACGTGTTTTGGAACAGCAAATGGAATCGAAATCCACCTCCGAAACTTCCATAACATTTGAAGGGAACAATGATAAAAACAAAACAAGGGAATTTGATCTTTATATAAATGATATAGAATTACGCCGAGAAATTGTACAGATTGAGCGAAAGTTAAAAGATAAACAAAATATTGTTGAAATCATTTCTAGTAAGCAGGATAGTGGATTTATTGATGATACAAAAGAATTACTAGGGTTAACTCTAAGTTCTAAACGCTATTATTTAGTACTATTCACGATTTTAGCTTTTGTTATTCTTTTAGGGATTGAATTTTTAAAGTTTTTAGAAAAATACAAGCCAGAATAAAAAATATTTAGTTTTCATTAATATACAAAAAATGGAGGTGTTTAAAACCCCTTTAGAGGGCTGCATTGTTTTATCCCCCAATATCTTTTCAGATGACAGAGGGCACTTTATGGAGTCTTATAAAAAGACATTAATAGACGATTTTTTAGGTTATAAAGTGGAATTTGTACAAGAGAATGAGTCCTTTTCTTCCAAAGGTGTCCTTCGTGGGTTACATTTTCAAAAAGGAGTTTATGCACAAGCAAAATTAGTTCGTGTTGTACAGGGCGCTGTTTTGGATGTCGCTGTCGATTTGCGATTAGAATCGCCAACATACGGTCAAAATTTTTCTATAGAACTGTCTTCAAAAAATAAAAAGCAATTGTTTATTCCAAGAGGTTTCGCTCATGGGTTTGTAGTGCTTAGTGATAGCGCTATTTTTTCGTATAAATGTGATAACTACTATCATAATGCATCTGAAAGTGGGATCATTTATAATGACCCTACTTTAAATATTGACTGGAAATTACCTGATGACCAATTACAACTGTCTAAAAAAGATTTAGAACTCCCTGGACTTAAATCTTTGAAGCTATGATTAAAATTTTGGTAACAGGGGGTAATGGGCAGCTCGCTCAATGTTTAAAGGATATTGTAAAAAACAATGATGAATTAGATGTTGATTTTCAAGATCTACCATATTTAGACATCACTGACAAGCAACAATTAGAGGCATACTTTTCAAAGAATGAATTTGATTATTGCATCAATTGTGCGGCCTACACCGCAGTCGATTTAGCAGAAGAACAAATTGATTTAGCCTATGCGGTCAATGTAGAAGGCCCAAAAAATCTGGCTGAGGTTTGTAAGAAATACCAGGTTAAGCTCCTTCATATCTCAACAGATTTTGTATTTGACGGTAAAAAGCGAACACCTTACGTAGAAACGGATATGCCTAATCCACTAGGCGTATATGGCGCGAGCAAATGGCAAGGCGAACGTTACATTCAGGTAATGATGGATGATTATTTTATTATACGTACGTCATGGCTGTACTCGGAATATGGGAATAATTTTATGAAAACCATGTTAAGGTTATCGGAAACACGAGACGAAATTAGCGTAGTGTCCGATCAAATAGGCTCGCCCACATATGCAGGAGATTTGGCTGAGGTTTTGATAAAAATTATTTTATCTTCGTCCACAAATTATGGGGTTTACCATTACAGTAATTCAGGCGCCATTTCGTGGTTTGATTTTGCGTCAGAAATTTTTAAACAGTTTGGCATGAAAATTGAAGTTAAGCCCATCAAAACAGAAGATTATCCAACTGCAGCAAAGCGGCCAAAGTATAGTGTGTTGGAGACTAAAAAAATTGAAAACAACTTTGATTGTACAATAAAAGATTGGAATAATAGTTTACATTTAAACAAAAAAGCTAATTAAAAATGGATTTAAAAAAATTAAATTATGTCTTCAAAAAGCTGTTTTTAGCATGTTTAATTTTTCTACTTATTTCTTGTAAAAAAAATAATATAAAAACTTTGACTTTTTCTCCCGGTCCAGAAAGTGCCAAAGATGCTTATGTTACCGAAGGCTTTCCTAAATACAACTATTCGCATTTACCGTTTTTACATATGTTGTCATATACCAAATTAGACACCATTGACAATGATAGTCAATTTTTATTGAGGTTTGGATTTGCTTCACTGCCCCAAACATTGAAGATTGATTCAGCATTTATAAAATTATTTGCTTATGACAAAGGTCATTTTGGTACAAATAACTCTTTTTATATTGAACCTATCACGGAAGTTTGGATAAACAAAGAGGTGAATTGGCAAAACAAGCCCAAGACCAACAGTAAAGAGGCGATAATATTGTCCGCCCCAAGTCACAAAATGCAGGATTATAAAATTAACGTCACAAAGTATGTAACTCAAGTTCTTGAGAACAAACGGTCTAACAATGGGCATTTATTCAGATTAGTTGATGAAGAAAAACCTCATAAAGGCTTAAGATTTTGTTCTGGTGAGCACGATTCCGCAGACAAGCGCCCAAAGCTAGAAATTTATTATCATGAGTAAAACCGCTGAAAAAAGCAGAGGGTTGGTTCAAAGGCCTAACAGTTTTTTGCATGTTTTTTCTTTGACGCTGCTATCTTTAATTATGTTTTTCCCCATTTTGCGAATTTCACAGCTTTCATTACTCCTCACTCTTTTTTTTATTACAGGAATTATTTTTAACCTCAAAACAATTTTAACTACAATATTGAACACTTCAATCCGACACTTATTGATCTCCTCAGGATTTTTTTTATTGTTGTTAATTTCCTTTTTTTATTCTTTTAATAAAGATTATGCACAAGTTGTTCTTTTACGTCAGATTTCTTTGTTTTGTTTTCCGTTAATATTTTTTTATGGATTCAAATTAACACGGCAAGAGATTTTTTTAATGTGTAAATTATTTGTTTTAGCAAATGCTATAGTTGCCATTTTTTTTATTTTCATCCTCACAAAATCTGAACAGGGTATTGACATCATCTCAAACCGCTCATTGATTACAAACATAACTGCTAAAGATTGGCACCCAACCTATATCAGTACTTTTTTTTTAGCCTCACTTTTTCTTACAATCGCTTCACTTTTTTCATGTAAGGGGTGGTCTTTTTTTTTATTGTCACTATTGGTGAGCTTGTTCTTGGGCGCTATTTTATTACTTGGGTCTAGAATCATTGTTTACTTGATGCTGACCCTGGTGCCACTGTATGTCTTTATTCAATTGAAAACACTACGCATAAAGGGGCTGTTTGTTTTGTCATTCGTAGCCCTAATGATTGGTTTCGGCTATTTTGTGAGCAGCAATCATTCATTAGAATTTAGATTGATTAATCACCTCAACAGTCTTTTTAAGCGTTTTGTTCTGGATGACTTGGCTGTATCGGGATTAGACATGCGCTATTTTATTAACCAATGTAACTCAGAATTGTTTTTAAGGAATCCAATTTTTGGAGTTGGTGTGGGCGACGTACAATATAGTTTGAACAACTGTTATTTAGACAAAGAGTTTTTTACACTCTACGAGAGCGAATTTAATTCCCACAACACCTATTTTTATCTGTTGTTGTCAGGAGGGCTTGTAACTTTTTTAGCATTTTTAGGCGCTTTAGCTTACACCATCTTTATGTATTGGAAGCGGAGAAATATGTTGGCAATTTTTTTAATTCTCTCCATGTTAATTGTTTTTTTAACAGAAAACTTTCTGGTAAGGATAAATGGAATTGTCTTTTTTTCAATAATGTTTAGCCTGTTGTACTACACCGAATTTTTGATTTCTAACCATGTCTCTAAAGAATAAGATATATAACATAACAGGCGGGGCCGGTAGAGCAATACTATTTTTATTAGCCATTCCTTTTGTGGTAAAATTTATGGGCTTTGACCGCTTTGGGGTCTGGGCTTTAATCTCTTCGGCGGGAAATGTTGTATTAATTTTAGGGGTTGGCGTTTCTACTACCGTAACCCACTATGTTGCAGAAGTTATTTGCAATACCGATCCAAAGAAAACAAAAGAAGCATTCAACACAAACCTACCTCTCTTAATCTTATTTAATGTTGTCCTTAGTCTTGTTGTTGCGGGTCTTTTTATTTTTTTCTCGCCAAGTATAGCTCAAGTTTTCTTTTCAACAAGCCTAATCAATATTGAAGTAGTAGAGGCGCTCAGATGGATTGGACTATATGCTTCCTTAGCTCTATTTCAGAGTATTTTCATTGGGATTATTCAAGCATATGAAAACTTTTTATTGATCAACTACATAAAGATGATAAACCTTGTTGTTCTAAATACGGGCCTATTGATCTTTAGCTACTTGAACGCGTCTTTCGTTTACATCACACGATTTATGTTTTTGACGAGTATTTTGATCACGCTAACCTATATTGTTTTTGTATATAAAAAAATAAACTTTTTTAAACTTAAACCAATTTTTAATCTTCAAAAGGCCAAGGAAATGTGTGTCTTCTCCCTCAATACTTGGGCAAGTTATATTGGTCAAGTTTTATTTTCACAATTTGACAAGATCATCATAGGCAGAGTTTGTGCCCCTGAAATTTTAGGCGCCTATGCCGCGATTGTTTCCATAACCGCTTATATCAGCTCAATCGCATCCGTTGGATTGCAGCCCATAATTCCAAAACTCACGAAGTTTTGGGCGTCTTTTCATACAGACAAATCTGAATTTGCTCAGGAGTATAAAAGCGCCATACAGTTTAATGCCTTTTTGGTTTTTTCCGTTGCCCTAATCTTTTGTTTGTTTAGCGCACCTATATTAACCACAATGGGGATCGACCAGACCGCATTTCAAAGCACACTTTTTTCCTTTAAGTTGGCCGTGATCATTTATGCAATGAACGCCCTAAACGTACCCGGGTTTTATGCTCTAATTGCAACCAAACAAACAGGGCCGTTATTTAAATGGCAAACAATAGGTTCCATCATAGCCCTCTATTTCATATATTTGCTTTCTCAACGCTATGGCTTGATAGGCGCAATGATTGGAAATGCAGGTCTATTGGTAACCTTAAAATTTAATTTTATTGCCACAAAGATAGCTCAAACTAATACCCACTCGTGGTTGTTGATAATGTCAAAGCAGTTTTTGTTGTTTTCTATCTCAACCGCACTGATATTAATATCAGCATCAACACTTGTTAGTGCTGCAATAACGCTATTCTCTTTAGGGCTGCTGTCTTTTTGGTTTTTAAAATCTAATCAGGAGGCCCGACGCCTTATTAACCAATGGTTTAGAACCAAATTATAAAACGATAATGGGGAGGATTACTTATTTAATGAAGCTCGAGGTGTTTTGGATTCTTTTTTTTCTGACCCTTTTCCTTCATTTGTTCTCGTATAACTTACCAGTCTATTTTGATCTTATTCCATTTGCCTTCTCATTGGCCTACTTTGTCCTTAATCACAGGCGGTTTACAATCAACAACAACCTAGTGACTTACCTGGGCCTACTTGTTATTTACGGGATGGTTTTACTGATAGGTGGAGCCATTGATCTAGACTTTGACATTAGGCTAAGAACAGCCTCATATTTGTTTTTTTATTTTATACCCATTAGTTTGGTCTTTTATAATGTGATTAACAATTCAAATTTTGAAACCATTCACAAATCTCTGTTTTTAAGTTATCTGATTTTAGCAGCAGCAGTCTACTTTTTGTATGCCAACGGATATATAGCGTGGAACAGGTACCAACAAGTGGGCAACATCCTGGCCGCATTAAGCATCCTATCCTTAGGTTACAGGTTTAAAACTAAGGTCACAAAAATTATTGTGGTAACAATTATTCTTTTTTGTCTATTAGGCGTGGGGTCAAGACAAGCAATAGCAGGCCTGGTATTTTGTGTGTTGTTTTTTGCATTTTTCACCAATTATAAATTTTTATTAAGCTTTCTGTTTATAGCGGGCCTTATCTACTTAAACCTAGATGCCATTACAGAATGGTTCATTGAATCAGATTTTAGTAAAAATTATAACGCTACCAGACGCATTGCTTATGCCCTAAAGAACAATGGCGGTGAAAGCATACAAATAAGGATGGAAATTTATGAGAATTTGATCCAACAAATCAAGATTTACCCTAATTTGTCATTCTCGCCAAACAATATCTTGTCCTACCCCCACAACTTTTTTCTAGAGTTTTCAATATCGTGTGGACTAATAATAGGTGCATTTTTATTAACCACAATAGGTTATGTTCTTTATTCTATGGCCAGTTTGACTCCTAACCGATCGTTATTTTATTTCTCTTTGTTATTTTTTATCCCCTTCAATGTTTCAACAGGCTTTAGTGCTGCAAAATACTTTTTGTATTATTTTGTATTAATTTTAGTTTTATCCAAGCAACCCAACACTGCTTTTAATCGAAGAACAGCATGATTTTAGTCCGAGCAATTAAAATATCATACTTGAGTGCTTATCTATTTAAAAATCTAATTGTTTTATTCTTTGGATTGGATTTTTTAGTCAAATTACTCTTGGTTAATGACAGCTCTCAGCTGATGTTTTTTAGATACTTGGTGGTCCCAAAGATGATTATTTTGGCGCTTGCTTTTTTTTCATTCAAAGGCAAGATGGCCCAATTGTCATACACAAAAGAAGTCCTACTTGTTGTCTTATTCTGTATAGGACAAGTAATAATATTTAGTAACTTGAACAAGGACAATATTTTGTTCAATGGACACTATTTAATTAATACCATTGCAGGACTGCTGTTTTTTAAAGTTTATGACACCTTTGCAGACAAGAATCTTGTCAATCACCATATGACACAATTCTTAGTCCTCATACTAATTGGGGTAGCAACAATACTGTTGGGGGCAATATTTGAAGTAAGATTATTTAGAACGTATTTCTTTCATGCAAGTGGTCTGCGCTACGGATATAACGGCATTCAACTGTACCACCCCGAGAGTGGCTATTTATATTTTATCGCCCTTTGTCTCATTTACTTCAAATGGGCAGTCAGCAAACAAAAGCACTACCTTTATTTTTTAATCGCCTGTTTACTGGCCATATTTTTTGTAGGGACCAAGAAAATGTTTTTTTTGGGATTTATTTTTTTGGGGTTTATTTTACTTCAAAACATTTCCGTGGCTAAAACTCTAAAGCGCACCACTTTGTTTTACCTTCTCGCATCAGCAATTGTCTTAATATACATGCTCTCAAAACAGGTAATCAGTAGACAGCTCTCATTGTTTGAAGGTATCTATCAAACAAAGGGATTTTGGACTGCTTTTTTGTCCAATAGAAACAATTTGTTAGCTGAGAAGTTTTTGCCCTATATAAGTACAAACTGGACATATTTAAACTATATTACAGGCGGACCAGCATTCTCAACCCATAGAGTTGAAATGGAGTTATTTGACCTGTTTTTATTTTTTGGAGCAGCAGGAATTGTCATTTATACAAAATTCATTCTCAAACTGTTAAACAATAAAAATGTTTTAATAACATTTATGAGCGTATCGTTAGTATTTGCTGCTGCTCTATCAGGCAATTTATTTGCCAGTTTAAACGTTATGGTGCTGTGGTCTGTAGCGGTTAAATTTATTAAGACTAACTCAACTTCGAAACAATGAAGATAATTTACCTTCACCAGTATTTTAAACATCCAAGAGAGTCAGGCGGCACGCGGTCCTATTGGATTACCAAAGCTTTGGTAGAGCGCGGCCACAAGGTGGTTGTTATCACGTCCAGAAACAACATGAACAAACCCCATGAAAGACTCCAAACGGAAGGTTTTGAGATCATTTACATAAACACGCCTTACGACAATAATATGGGGATATGGAAAAGACTACGGGCTTTTTTAAATTTCATGTTTAAAGCCACCCTTTTTTCCTTACAAGAAAAAAAAGTAAATATGGTATTTGCAACCTCAACTCCCTTAACCATTGGATTTCCTGCATTAATACTGAAGTGGTTTCGCCGTATACCATTTGTTTTTGAAGTTAGAGACCTATGGCCAGAGGCGCCCATTCAAATGGGCATGATAAAGAACAAATCCATCATTTATTGCTTAAAAATATTTGAAAAGACAATTTATAATAATGCGAAGAGTATTATAGCGCTGTCACCGGGGATGGAAAAAGGTGTTTTGGAGTGTGTTAACGGAAGTAAAACCGTAGCAATGATTCCCAACATGGCTAAAATAGATTTGTTTTACCCTCGTGAGAGAGATAAAAATATGAGCAAGTATATTGATTTTGATAAGTTCAATGTCATCTATTTTGGAACGATTGGTGTATCGAATAATCTTAATTATGTGGTTGATACTGCAAAACTTCTTTCCAAATCTAAAGATAACAGTATTAACTTTATTATTCTTGGCGAAGGCAAAGACAAGCCAATGCTTGAAAAGCTTATAGAAGAAAATAATCTAAAAAACATTAAGTTAATTTCATCAAAACCCGCGTTAGAGACTTCCGAAATTGTCAATGCCTGTGACATTTCTTTGGTCATTTTCAAAAATATTCCCATTTTGAGAACCAACTCACCAAACAAATTGTTTGATTCTCTATCGGCTGCCAAGCCTATTATCGTGAACTCCTCTGGGTGGACCAAAACATTGGTAGAAGAGGAGCGCTGTGGCTTCTATACCAATCCCAACGCCCCTCAAGATTTAATAACTAAAATTAAAATATTAAAAGAGGACAAGCAGCTCTGTCAGAAATTCAGCACCAATGCGTTAAATTTGGCTCGGGAAAAATTTGATAAGTCAATACTAGTTAAAGAGGTTACAAAAATAATAGAAGAATCCAGTGTATAAACAAATTATTAAGCGTTTATTAGATTTAATTTTTGCCATAATTGCCTTTGTGTTTTTTTTGCCCTTAATTTTATTAATTACAATAACATTATTGGTCGCAAACAAAGGAGAACCTTTCTTTGTACAAAGACGCGTTGGTGTAAACGAAAAAATTTTCAAAATCTATAAGTTCAAAACCATGAATAATCTCAAAACCCAGACCGGAGAACTATTGCCAGACGCCCAGCGATTGACAGGGATAGGCAGACTGCTAAGACAAACTTCTTTAGATGAATTACCACAGCTATATAATGTCTTAATTGGGACAATGAGTTTTGTCGGTCCAAGACCACTTTTAACAGAATATTTACCACTTTACAATAAGTTTCAGAAGCAACGTCACAATGTTAAACCTGGAATTACTGGATGGGCACAAATTAACGGAAGAAACATGTTGAGCTGGCAAGACAAATTTAATTATGATGTTTGGTATGTCAAAAATTTATCTTTTTTTTTAGATTTTAAAATTTTAGCACAAACCATATTAAAAGTGATACAAAGAAAGGATATAAATAATCATGGGAATTCAACAATGGAATATTTTAAAGGGAATGACAATTTATAGATTTAACGACCGGTGTATTTGGCAATTAAAGTATATTTGTATTAACAAAAAACGACAACATGATTAATATTTACGGTAAAGGGGGACACGCCAAGGTCGTTCACGCTGTTATTAAACAAAACGAAGCTGCTGCTTCAATTAGGTTTTGGTCTGACGTCGATTTTAACAATGGTATTCAAGGTAAGTGGGTTGTAGCTATAGGCGATAATTTGGACAGAATGAAAGTGGTAGGGTTATTGGGCAGTGTTGAATTCATTACGGTTATTTCTAACACAGCAATTGTTTCAAATTGTAAAATTTCAGAAGGTTCACAGTTATTGCAAGGGTGCGTTGTGCAAACAGGCACTGTAATTGGTAAACATTGTATTTTAAACACTGCTGCATCTGTGGATCATGATTGCATACTAAACGATTTTTCATTTATAGGCCCTAATGCAACACTTTGTGGTGGTGTGAATATTGGCGCGGGCAGCTTTGTAGGAGCTGGAGCTGTTATTCTACCAAATATAACAATTGGGAAGAATGTTATAGTAGGCGCAGGTGCAGTTGTTACTAAGAACATCCATGATGATGTTGTTATAACAGGAAACCCCGCTAGACAACTTTAGTATGAAAAAAATTTATTTATCATCCCCTCACATGGGAGGAACAGAATTAAATTATATAAAAGAAGCATTTGACAACAATTGGATTGCACCCTTAGGCCCCAACGTTGATGCCTTTGAAATGAGTCTTGAAAATTATTTATCAGAGGAGACCCATGTAGCCTGTTTATCATCTGGCACAGCAGCCATTCACTTGGCCTTAAACTTATTAAAAGCGGGGGTGGGCGATGAGGTATTGTGCCAGAGTTTCACTTTCTGTGGGTCTGCCAACCCTATTTTATATTGTGGGGCTACACCGGTTTTTATCGATAGTGAAAACGAGAGCTGGAACATGTGCCCAGTTGTGTTAGAACAAGCCATTTTAGATCGACTAGAGCAAGGGAAACAGCCCAAAGCAATCATTTTTGTCCACCTCTACGGTATGCCTGCAAAAGTCGATGAAATACTAGAGTTGTCTAAAAAATATAACATCCCTTTAATCGAAGATGCTGCTGAGGCTCTAGGCAGCACCTATAAAGGTCAAAAATGCGGAACCTTTGGTGATTATGCCGTATTGTCATTTAATGGCAATAAAATTATTACCACCTCTAGCGGTGGGGCACTGGTTTGTAAATCCATTGAAGAAAAAGAAAAAGCTATTTTTTATTCCACTCAAGCTAGAGATCACGCCCCACACTACCAACATTCAGAATTAGGCTATAATTATAGAATGAGCAATGTATTGGCAGGTATTGGAAGAGGCCAAATTAATGTGCTGGACAATCACGTTCACTTAAGAAGGCAAATGCACGCTTTTTACAATACAATATTTAAACAAATGCCTGGTGTTGAATTATTTAAAGAACCGTGTCAAAGCATCAAATCGAATCACTGGTTGAGTTGCATCCTTATAGACTCAAAGACTGCAGGTTTTACCAATGAACAACTTAGACTCAAGTTGTTGCAGTTTAATATTGAAAGCAGACCACTTTGGAAACCCATGCACCTACAGCCTATTTTTAAACAATATCCTTTTTATGGCACTGGGGTAGCAGAAATCCTATTTGATACTGGTTTATGTCTGCCAAGTGGCTCAAATCTAACAGATTATGAAAAAAATAGAATTAAACAAGCAATATTATCCTAAAAAACAAGTTATTATTTGCAACATCAAGCCTTTTTAATATATATTTACATATTACCCAAATGACAAAAACGATTAATTACTTTACTTCAAATATAAAAGCAGCCATACGGCAAGTATTGATATTAGCCAATAAGAGTTTGGACATGGAAAATTTAGGCTACCTTCCAAGGTGGTTAATATTTTGTGTTGACTTATTGCTTTGTATCTGCTCATTAGCATTATCTTACCTATTAATTACTACAATTAATGATGGTTTTTATATTGATTTCTTTGTGACATTATTGATAATTATACCCGTAAATGCTATCTACTTCATTGTTTTTAGAACTTTTTCTGGACTAATTAGACACTCCACATTTATCGATGCTATAAAAATCTTTTTTTCCTCCATAGTGAGTTTCATAACACTCTTAGGACTCGATTACACATATTATTTTTTAAACGACAGCTTAATTTTAACTTATCCGGTATTATTGATTTATTTTACGATTTCATTTGTGACTTTATTTTCCTCACGATTGGTTGTAAAAAAGGCTTTTGAGGCTTATTTTTTAATAACAAACTCACAACAAGAAATCCAAAATGTATTGATTTACGGGACAAATTCAAATGCCATAGCAATTGCCAATGCCATTAAAAATGAGCGACCACTTCGCTTTAAAATTCTAGGATTTATCGACCATAGCCCAGATGCTCAAAAGAAGCAGATTCTTGGCCATCCAATTTATTATTTTAAAAATAAAATTTCAACTATTATTAGATTTTTAAAAGCTAATGCACTAATAATAGCTGATGATAACATCAATAGAAACACACAATTAAATATAGTAAATGATTGTTTAGAACACAATTACAAAGTTTATGTCGCGCCTCTTATCTCAAATATAAAAGAAACTATTTCTCAATCTGATACTATAAAAAACATACAAATTGAAGATCTTCTTGAACGAGAACCTATAGTACTTAATAATAAACTTATTGCTAAAGAGTTGTTTAAAAAACGCGTTTTAGTAACTGGCGGCGCAGGATCAATAGGTAGTGAGATCGCCAGACAAATCGCTAATTATAGTCCTGATAAACTAATAATATTAGACATTGCAGAAACTCCTGTATATCAAATTCAAATTGAACTTAAGGAAAAATTCCCAAAAATCGATATCGAAGTATTAGTTGCTGATGTCAGAGACGAATCTATAATAGCTAATACGTTAAAGACGTTTAAACCAGACATCATATATCATGCAGCGGCTTATAAACATGTTCCATTAATGGAATCTCAACCAGGTCAAGCTATTTCTGTAAACGTCATAGGGACAAGAAATATTGTAGACCTTTCTGTAAAGTATGGGGTCAAAAAGTTTGTATTTATTTCAACAGACAAGGCTGTTAACCCAAGTAACGTAATGGGGGCCTCTAAGCGTATTGCTGAAATCTATGTACAAGCTAAAAACAACAATGTCAACACTAACAATATAACAAATACAAGTTTTGTCACAACAAGATTTGGAAATGTGTTGGGTTCCAATGGCTCAGTAGTGCCACTTTTTAAGAAACAGTTGGAAAATGGTGGGCCTATTACTGTTACCGATCCCAATGTTAATAGGTTTTTCATGACAATCCCTGAAGCATGTCAGTTAGTTCTCGAGGCTGGTGCAATGGGCAATGGGGGGGAAATATATATTTTTGATATGGGAGAAGCAGTAAAGATTATTGATCTTGCTAAAAAGATGATAAAATTGGCAGGATACACGCCTTATCAGGATATTGACATCAAAATTATTGGCTTAAGGCCAGGTGAAAAACTATTTGAAGAATTAACAAATAATGAATCAACTACGATACCAACTTACAATGACAAAATTATGATTTCAAAGGCAAAAAAAATAAATTTTGAAAAGGCAAGTCAGTTAATAGATGAATTAGAATTGTTGATAAAAACAGCAAATAAGAACGAAATTGTTAAAAAAATGAAGCAAATTTCACCGGAATTTGTTAGTATGAATTCATCCTATAATTTTCTTGATAAAGAGGTTAAACCCATACCAATAAACCTAAAAAGGTCATCCTAGTAATTTAATATATATATTTAAGCTAATGTCAATTAATAATATTACACCAACAATTTGCCCTAATGTATAGTGTTCTTATTACTGGAGCTGCAGGCTTTTTAGGATCTCACCTCTGTGATCGTTTTATTGCCGAGGAGTTTCATGTGATTGGTATGGACAACTATATCACAGGAGATCAAGATAATATTCAGCATCTTTTTAGGCAAACCAATTTTGAGTTTATAGAGCATGACGTTACAAATCATATAGAAATAGCCCAACCTATAGATTATATTTTACATTTTGCTTCTCCTGCAAGCCCCATTGACTACCTCAAAATCCCAATTCAAACGCTTAAAGTAGGATCGCTAGGCACACATAATTTATTAGGTTTAGCTAAAGCAAAAAACGCCCGTATTCTTATCGCTTCTACCTCAGAAGTTTACGGCGATCCGCTTGTACACCCACAGGCAGAAGATTATTTTGGTAATGTCAACGCTATTGGCCCACGTGGGGTTTATGATGAAGCCAAACGCTTTCAAGAAGCATTGACCATGGCCTATCATAGTTTTCATGGTTTAGAGACTCGCATTGCCCGTATTTTTAATACTTATGGCCCTCGTATGCGTCTGAATGATGGTCGAGTAATGCCCGCATTTTTGGGGCAGTTACTTAGAGGCGAAGACCTTACCGTATTTGGAGATGGTAGCCAAAGCCGTTCATTCTGTTATGTTGATGATTTGATAGATGGGATATATAGGTTGCTATTTAGCGACTATACATTACCTGTTAATCTTGGGAATCCGGATGAAATTACCATTTTAGAATTTGCAGAAGAAATATTAGCACTCACTAACACTGATCAAAAATTAAAATATAAACCCCTCCCTAAAGATGATCCATTAAAACGTCAACCCGACATAAACTTAGCAAAAAAAATACTAGATTGGACACCGAAAATTAACCGAAGTCAAGGAATTAAATCTACATTAGAATATTTTAAAACACTCTCCAAAGATCAATTGAATAAAATAGAGCATAAAGAATTTAAAAAGTTTTTAAAAAGATAAGTATTGTACAAAAAAACAGGCAGATATTCATTTTTAATTAGGCCAATAATCGCTTTTTTAGACATTCTTATAATTAATGTGCTTGGTATTTATATGATTAATTTTAAGTACTATGAAACTTATTATTTTCATTTTTATATTACTATATTCTGGATTGCTTTAGCATACATATATAAGTATTATGATGTTTACAGATTCACACAACCGTTAAAAATATTTTCCTTAACTGCAAAACAAGTTTTATCTTTTACAGTTTCCATATTTGCTTTTTGGGGATTATTCAAAATTAATTACATAGGGAAAACGGCCACTTGTCTTTTGGCTATTTATGTGTTTATTCTAATTACATCAAAAAATTATTTCTTCTTTTTTGCTTTAAAAAAATATCGATCTTTTTTTGGCGGCAACATAAGAGCTGTAATCATTTTTGGTTCAAACCAAGCAATTCAACTAGAAGAGTTTTTCAAAAAAAGAAAGGATTTGGGGTATAATTTGAAGGGAGTTTTTGACAACAATAAAAATAACTTTAGTAAAGGGATTAGCCTAGTTAATAACAATGAAGTTGATGAAATTTATTGTGAGGTTGAAAGCACTACACAAGATCAATTAAATGAACTTTTAAAACTTTCTGAAAATCAAAATTTATCGATTAAATTTATATCTAACATGACTAATTTATTTGCCCAAAAAATGCATGTGGATTATTACGGATATTTTCCGGTGATGTCTTTTCAAGAAGTTACTATTAATCAACCAATTAATAAATTATTAAAAAGGATATTTGATTTAATTTTTTCACTTTTTGTACTTGTTCTAGTATTGTCATGGCTTACACCTTTTTTAGCAATTTTAATTAAACTTGAATCCAAGGGCCCTATTTTTTTTAAACACACACGCAATGGAATTAATTATAAAGAATTTAATTGCTTTAAGTTTAGGTCTTTGAAAGGAAAACAAAAATTAGAATTTAATCAGGTTGTAAAAAATGATAAGCGACATACTAAAATCGGAAGATTTTTAAGAAAGACCAGCGTTGATGAACTTCCACAATTCTATAATGTACTTATTGGTAATATGTCTGTTGTTGGACCAAGACCACATATGTTATCATACACAAAAGAGTATGCAAAAAAAATTGACAAATATAGTTATATGTTTCGTCACAGTGTTAAACCAGGAATTACTGGCTTAGCTCAAGTCAACGGCTATAGAGGTGAAATAAAAGATGATGATGACATTATTGGCCGCGTAAAATATGACATTTTTTATATTGAAAATTGGTCCTTACTTTTGGACCTCAAAATTATTATTCAAACCATAATTAAGGCCATTAAGGGCGACGAAAAAGCATATTAACTAATGAACGTTTTAGTATTAGGATCAGGAGGAAGAGAACATACCTTTGCATGGAAAATTGCACAAAGCCCATTGTGTAACAATTTGTATGTAGCTCCAGGCAACTCAGGCACTTCGTCTGTTGCCACAAATTTAGATATTTCAGTCACTGATTTTGAAGGCATAAAATCTGCAGTTTTAAACCATAACATAGAAATGGTTGTTGTGGGTCCAGAAGACCCTTTGGTGAATGGTGTGCATGATTTTTTTTTAAATGATGATGCTTTGAAACATGTTGCTGTGATTGGCCCTCAAAAAGCTGCTGCTACATTAGAAGGGAGCAAAGAGTTTGCTAAAGAATTTTTATTTCGCCACAATATTCCCACAGCTGCCTATCAAAGTTTTACAGCCAATGATCTTGAAAAAGGGTTTTCTTTTTTAGAAACACTTTCACCACCTTATGTTTTAAAGGCCGACGGGCTTGCCGCAGGAAAAGGCGTTCTTATTATTGATGATCTTGAAGAAGCAAAAGCTGAACTAAAAAATATGTTAGTTGATTCCAAGTTTGGCGCCGCAAGCACCAAAGTTGTTATCGAAGAATTTTTGGATGGGATTGAATTGAGTTGCTTTGTGCTCACAGACGGATTACACTATAAAATTTTGCCCACAGCAAAAGATTATAAACGTATTGGAGAGGGGGATACAGGGCTTAACACAGGCGGTATGGGTGCTATTTCTCCAGTGCCTTTTGCTGATGAAATATTATTATCCAAAATTGAAGAGCGTATTGTAAAACCAACAGTTGAAGGCCTAAAAAAAGACAATACACCATACAAAGGGTTTATATTTATTGGACTCATTGTGGTCAACAACGAGCCATTTGTTATAGAATATAATGTACGTATGGGCGATCCCGAAACAGAAGCTGTTTTACCAAGAATTAACACAGATTTGATGGAGATTTTTATAGCTATAAAAAATCAAACTTTGAATACAATTAATTTAGAAATCAATCCGCAAACAGCAACTACTGTTATGCTTGTTTCAGGGGGTTATCCAGAAGCCTATGAAAAGGGCAAAATAATATTTGGGCTTGAGAATGTCAAAGATGCGCTCGTTTTTCATGCTGGCGCAAAACATAACAATGATGAGGTTGTGACGTCTGGAGGTCGGGTCATGGCTGTTACAGCGTTTGGAGCTGATTATAAAAATGCTTTAGAAAAAGCCTACACTGAGGTTTCAAAAATAAATTTTGAAGGCATGAATTTTAGAAAAGATCTAGGATTTGATCTATAAAAATGAATGTGAGGAAATACTTTTATCCTCTTCATTATTGTCATTAAATGACTTAAGTTGTAGCATCCAGTAGGTAAAGCTTACTATAAGAATAACCAAGAATATCCACGTCACAAGATTGGCAATCCACCAATTTTCGAGTTCTGTTTCTCTTAAGACATTAAAAGGAACGAACAATACTGTTTCAAAAAATTCCTGGATACCTGCAAAAAAATCTTTCATGATGTGTTTTTAAAAAATTTATCATTTTGTGCTTCCGCACAGAATAATATTATATTTACGTTGCAAATATAAGCAACACAACAAATGATTACAAGCTTTTTTAAAACATCTAAACCATCGCACTATATCATCTTTTTATTTTTGCTTGTGAGTGTTTTTGTTTTTCAACGCTTTGATACGTATCAAACAGACGCATTACCAGTAAGTTATCTTAAAGAATTCTTTGCTTTTATTATATTTTTTATAGCATTATTTGTCTTTGTCTTTGTCATCACAAAAAATGATTTAATTCAAAATAATAGCTTTGCGGCATTTTATTTGTGTTTGTTTTTCGTGTTGCTGCCAAAATCGCTTTCAAATCATTCTATTTTACTTTCAAACCTTTTTATTTTATTGAGTTTTAGACGCATTTTTAGCTTGAAAAGCAACACTAACATTAAACGTAAATTATTTGATTCAGGATTTTGGATTGCGTTAGCCACAATTTTTTATCCTTTAGCGGGACTGTATTTTATTCCCTTAATTTTTTCAATTTTCCTTTTATCTTCAGGCGTTTTAAAGAATATTTTTACTGTTTTTTTTGGGATTATTTCTATTGGGCTTTTGGCATCGTTTCACAATATTATTTTTTATGATGAATTAAAGTTTTTACATAGATTATTACCCCATATAAGTTTAGATTTTTCAGCTTTTAATGATGTATTGCTAGTGCTTTCTGTAGCTTTGCTAATCACCTTGGCATTTTGGGCAACGTTTAGTCTTTTCAACATCATGATGCTTAAAGTCAGCAAAACACGTTTTACTTTTATCATGTTGTTTTTTGCAATTCTTCTTGGAATTATAATTCCTATTTTTTCCCCAACTAAAACAGAGGCACCCTTTGTTTTTTTACTTTTCCCATTAGCAATCCTAATGGCAAATTTTACAGAACACGAAAATTCTCAATGGATGTCAAATCTTATGGTTATTGTGATTTTGGGTCTTGCCCTAACCAAAATAGGATTCAATATTCAGAGCTACCTTCAACTATAACAAAAGAATTGCATTATATTTGCAGCATAAATAATATAACTATGTTTTCGAATAAAGCCAATTCAATTTTTCAAGACGTTATTGCTACATACAAGGTCAAAAATACTGTAGCCCAACCTTTTGAAAATAAGTATGATAAAAATGAAGATTTAATAGCGCATTTGCTCTATAGAAAATGTTGGATTGACACCGTACAATGGGCATACGAAGACATTATTCGTGACCCCAATATTGACCCTGTAGCGGCTTTAAAATTGAAGCGTATGATTGATGCCTCAAATCAAGATCGTACCGATACGGTTGAATACATCGATAGTTATTTCTTGGACCTTCACAAAAATGTACATCCAAAAAGCAATGCCAAAATCAATTCTGAAAGCCCCGCATGGGCCATAGATCGTCTTTCTATTTTAGCTTTAAAAATTTACCATATGCATTTGGAAACCGTTCGTGATGATGCAACTGATACACATAAAGTAGCATGTCAAAAGAAGTTAGACACATTGCTAGAACAAAGAGAAGACCTTTCTACAGCCATAGACGATCTTTTAAAAGATATTGCAAATGGCGATAAATACATGAAAGTGTACAAACAAATGAAAATGTACAACGACGACGAATTGAACCCTGTT
>Ga0209555_10000721_pt1 | contig 27442 bp, 27 predicted proteins | sample SaaInl85LU_5_DNA_FD_184643 | JGI IMG/M metagenome (GOLD analysis project Ga0209555, IMG submission 184643) | Marine microbial communities from expanding oxygen minimum zones in the Saanich Inlet - ESP_85LU_5_DNA (SPAdes) (version 2) | ecosystem: Environmental > Aquatic > Marine > Intertidal... | reverse complement strand
CAGATACTAAAAAAGAAATAAAAGAAACTTGTGTGACTTGGAACCACAGTTTGTCTGAGATTTTTAATAGTTTAAAAAACAATGGATTGCCTGTAATTGAGTTTCGCGAATACGACTATTCACCTTACAATTGTTTCCAGGAGTTAGAAGAGTTTGAACCCAAAAAATTCCGATTCAAAAAGCACGGAGATAAACTACCTATGGTGTATGCTTTGGTAGCACAAAAAAAATAATATTCAATGTCATTCCTGCGAAAGCAGGAATCTATAATACGAGAATTAGCCGGAGTACAAAGAATACACCACTAGTTTTAATGTAACATTAACCAATATTGAAGAAGCTGTAAAATTTAACAATGTACACGAAGGTCTTCATCTTGGGTATGCTATGGCAATAAGAAAATTAATTTCTAAATAATTTGTGATTCCTGCGAAGGCCGGAATCCTATTCATCATGGAAAATGTCTGTCTGTATGTCCTCCTTCATTTTAGTAGGAAGTTCAAGAGCCAACTGCTTCAAATTCTCAATTTCCTCCTCAGAAACAATTTCTTCAGGTTTAGTTCCTATTCGATATTTGTGCACAAGTTCTTTATTCACATGCATTCTGTTTCCCGATAGGTTGTAGCACAGCAATTAGCTCGGTTGTAACTCACTGATTACCAGTGGTTTACAAGTAATTACCCCCACCAGTTGTCAATGAGTTGACAACAGCAAGAAAGTTCTTTCTTGTTTCGATGAGGTGAGTTAGTTCTGTCATTTATTTGAAAAAAATATTGGTTTGATAATTGGTTTGATAAAAAGGATTATAAGATTTTTTTCAACAACCGAATAAAAAACACTTTAGTAATTTACGCAGCTCGTTCCACAAACTTAATCAATAACCATAACATTATGAATTTAATGTAATCTAACCCGTTACTTTTTTCTTCCTCCTGCATTACACAGATGAAAAAAAGAAACAATCGATTTGCTTTTTCATATTTATTCACACTTTCTTAAAGTGAACATTAATTGTAAGAAGAAAACAACAAGCTTACCGAGAATATGAAAACAAGAATAAAGAGTTTGAGAAGAGGCGATAGAATAATATTTACGAATATATTGTACAAGCCTCAAGGAGCCAGAAATTCAATTCCTTATGGGAACGATGTTTCTTTCAGAGCTGGATGATTTATTTCAGGAGATTTAATCTCATCCCTTTTTTTACCAATTCGGCTGTGTTGTGAACATCAAATTTTTTAAGAATATTTTGTCGATGAGCATCCACCGTTCTTTTACTAATACTCAAGAGAGCTGAAATCTCTTTGTTTGTGCAGCCTTTGCCTATCAATTCAAATATTTCAGTTTCTCTTTTTGTCAAGTTGGGAGCAGTTTCGGTGCTAGAAAATCCTAAACTTTCATTGATTAACTTCTCTTTCAGCCTCTTGTCGATATAGTTCTGACCGCTTAAAACTGTTTTTATTGCAAAAATTATTTCTTTCTTATCCGTAGACTTCAATAAATAACCTTTTGCACCAGCATTTGTCATGTTGTTGAGGTAGGAAATTTCCTCGTGACTAGAAATTGCAATAATTGGTATTTCAGGATGTTTTTCGTTTACTATTTTACAAAGATCAATTCCACTAATATCGGGAAGCTCTATATCCATAAGTATAATATCTGGACTCTTTGTTTTTAAAAAATGAAGTAAATCTTCGCCATAACAATAGGTGCCATAAACACGGATGTTTTCAACTCCATCTATCATAGATTTTAGACCTTTCAAAATCATGATATGATCGTCAATTATGGTTACTTTAATTGTCATTGTAACTAATTTACGAAAAATTAGTGGTATTTCGCACAAGGCTTTGAGCCTAATATATGTAAAAACATGGTAAACAAGTATTTGGTTTTTTCAAACTAGGTACAAATACTTATTTTTTGGATAAGTAGGTTATGTGTGTTTTTTGCAATAATTTGTTTAAAAACCCACAAAATGGGTTGATATTTATTGAATTAAGATTGTAGTCAAAAGCTATTTTTCTTTGTTTTGTTTCAGCTATTAACTAAATCTAACAGAAGATGAGTTCAAATTATCAAGATTATTTCAAACAGCCTTTTTCACTTAATGCTTTTTTTCCGGTGCAAGTAACTACCAATGACGGAACACCAGCTTTTGATTTTCCCATTGCCAAAATTTCTTCCAATGTGGAAGAGATAAGCGTGGAGCAGAAAAAAATAATTTTAAAAGCATTGAACGAGAAAAAGAAATTTAAACTAAAAGGGATTACCGATATTTATCGTGAGGGAATTACGTTGTATTTTGATACATCAAAAAACAAACGACAAGAGTTACTTACAATAAGAGGTTTTGGCAAACTATCTAGTGATAAAGGTAAATTAGAAATAGATCAGGTAAGGAATACACAAGAAGTATTTGCCCAAGAAATTCTTAATACCCTAGTAGCATAATTTCAAAGTCCAAATTGTTTATTCGGTTTCTTTTATTTAGTATATTTAGAGCTATGACATTCAATTGGAACATAAAGTATTTGATTCAACTAAAAAGCATGCTATTGTTTTGCATTTTGTCAGGTGCTATGTTTTCACAATCTTTCAATTTAAGTGCAGATAGCATAAAACAAACACTGAATAAGAACATTTCGAATCCATTGTTCTATCAGAAATTAGAAACATCTTTTGATAAAATAGGAGAGGACTATAATTCGAAAAATAGTATTGTGTGCTACGCTTATATTTTATGTAATTATCGAAAAGAACAATACAATAAGGCAATTAAAGCCTTGTATTATTATGATAAAATAGAAAAACATTTGAGTAAATCTTTAAGAAAGGATTTATGTATGATTCAAGGAGACATCAATAAAATGAATTCAAATTTTATAATGTCATTGCAGTTTTTTTTGGAAAGCAAATAAATTGTCTCATCAATTGCAAGATCAAAAAGGAGTGATGAATTCCTACCAAGAGATAGGTGTGATTTATAGAGATGTGGGAAACTATCAAAAAGCAGAGGAATATCTCAATAAAGCTGAAGAAATACAGAAGTTACATTTTATTAATTTGAACAACAAGTTTTGGCTGAATATTCATTTTTCTAAACTCAACTATTTGCAAGGGGAATATCAAAAATCTAGAAAATTTTTGAATTTTTCTCTCAATGAAAAAAAAACGGAGTACAAAAACGAGTTAAATTGTTACGTTTACAAGGAGTTTGCAAATTTATTTGAATTGCTTAATCAGCCAGATTCTGTTGAATATTATTTGTCTAAAATAATAAACGATTACGGAGATAGTATGCGATTTTCCTACATTGGTTTAGATGCGCTGAATCACATGGCAAATTTATCCATAGAAAAAGGTGATACTTCCAAGGCAATAAACGAATTCTGGGAGGTATTTCAAAATGCCAAAAAATTAGGAATATCCTCTTTTGCAATTGAATCCTCTGTGGCACTCCGAAAGTATCTCAATCCAAAGGATTTTCGTTACAATGAGGTATCTGATTATTTCATCGAGAATTACGAAAACATGAGAGTGAATCATAGCGAATTTGAAAAGTATGCCATACAAATAGAAGATTTGTTGCAAGCCGAGGAAGAGATTCTTAGAAACGAAGAAAAACTAGCACGAAGGCAATTCTATTTTTGGGTGATGACTTCGGCTTTTCTTGTATTTGTAATTTTGTTTTCTTTTGCTTTTTATCAAATGAAAAAGAACAAACTCCAAAAGCTTAAATTAAAACTCCTAAATGAAAATTTATTCAATACCAATACAAAACTCGACAGATTTTCATCCGTTGTGGCACACGATATCAAAACTTCGGTATTGGGAATCAAGTACAATGCCCAAAGACTTTTGGAGGACATAGAAATCACCAAAACAAACAGTAGCGAATTGACAGAAGTGCTGGAAGAATGTAACAAAATGAATGAATTTATTGAGTTTTTATTGGTTTCTGCCAAAACAAAAAAACTCAGTTACATTCAGCACGAATCAATAAATCTTAAACAATTGATTTCGGAAATAGAAAAGAACATTACGAAAACTCATCAAAATGTTGATTATGAATTTGATACTCAAATAACCCACAAGGCACTGTATGGAAATTACCACGAGATAAAACAGTTGTTGAACAATTTAATAGAAAACAGTTTTAAGTACAGAGAGCCAAGTAGAAAATTGAAAATACAAGTAAAAATTGAATCAAATTCTAACAAAACAAATCTTTCTGTTTCGGACAATGGAATAGGGATTTCAAAAGAAAATCAGAACAAAGTGTTTAATCTTTTTGCTCAAGGGGATTCCGAGACATTTTTGCATGGAGTGGGATTAGGATTGAACATCTGCAAGAATATTGCGATTAACAACAATGGAAAAATCTGGTTGGAATCCCAAAAGAATGTAGGTACTACTTTTTTTGTAGAACTTCCAAATTCTTCAAATTAATGATACATTTGCAGGCAATTCAGTACTACTTCTATGCAGATATTCATTGTTGATAATTACGATTCATTCACCTACAATTTGGTTCATTATGTGGAGTCATTGGGGGCTGAGGTTACCGTGAAACGAAACGATGAATTTGATATGGAAGAACTCGAGAAGTATGATAAAATAATATTGTCTCCGGGGCCGGGACTTCCAAAATATGCAGGAAAACTTATTCAAGTAATAGAAACCTATTTTGCTACTAAGCCTATTCTAGGGGTTTGTTTAGGTCATCAAGCATTAGCCGAATTTTTTGGAGCCAAACTAATCAATTTGTCCGAAGTACATCATGGAGTTTCCTCCCAAATAGAAATAGATAATTCTCATTATTTATTCAAGGGAATGTTTGAGATTCAGGAGGTTGGTCGCTATCATTCCTGGGCAATAAAGGATTGGCCAAATACAATGCGAGAAATTGGCTACACTTCAGATGACTTTACAAACATGGCCTTTTCCCACAACCACTACAATTGCATCGGAATTCAGTTTCACCCCGAATCGGTATTGACACCAAATGGGCTTCAGATGATAGAGAATTGGCTTTTGAATTCGTAAAATTTTAAATTCTATTACCTTTACATCACAAAAATATTATTTTGATAAAAAGACTTTTTGATATACTTTCTTCTTTGGTTGGACTTGTGATTTTATGTCCAATTTTGTTCATCATTTCCCTTGTCGTTGTTTCAACAAGTAGAGGAGGAGTTTTTTATACTCAAATCCGAGTGGGCAAAAACAGCAAAGAGTTTAAGTTATTGAAATTTAGAACAATGAAACCTGATTCTGACAAGTCGGGGCAATTGACAATTGGCGATAATGATTCTAGAATAACGGGTGTAGGAACACTATTAAGAAAATTCAAATTGGATGAAATCCCGCAATTACTCAATGTAATTAAAGGAGAAATGAGCATTGTGGGACCAAGACCAGAAGTGCCAAAATATGTGAATTTGTATTCAAAGGAGCAATTAAAAGTGCTCTCTGTTCGCCCGGGATTAACCGATTTGGCTTCTATTGAATTTATCAATGAAAATGAAATCTTAGGAAATTCAGAAAATCCTGAAAAAGAATACGTTGAGGTAATAATGTCAACAAAACTGGAATTGAACATTCAGTATATTGAAAATCAAAGTTTTTTGGGTGACATTAAACTAATTTTTAGAACTTTCGGAAAGATTTTAGGGTAATTTTTACTCCTCCGTTATTCCAAACTTGATTTGGAATATAAAGATTTCCATTTTCCATAAATGAAAGATGTGAAATTGAGAATTAAAATCAACACAATATACGAATGAATTCACCAACAAATCTCTGTTATTCATTGTTAATTATCAATTAAAACGGTATTTTTAAAACTTGAATCCTTGCCTCACTAAAAATGAGAGAACAAACAAGTTAATTGATGGAAAAACAGGATATTACATTTAATAAAAACGAAGACTCCATGAAGCTTTTAATTTCCAAAATGGAAAGAAAGCTTGCCGCAATAAAGCTAGGTGGTGGACAGAAAAGTATAGATAAACATCATGCCAAAGGGAAACTTACAGCAAGAGAAAGAATAGAATTGTTACTCGATAAGGATTCTCCTCGACAAGAGATTGGTGCTTTTGTGGCTGATGGAATGTATGAAGAATACGGAGGTTGTCCAAGTGGAGGTGTAGTAATCAAAATTGGTTATGTTGCTGGAAAACAATGTATTGTTGTAGCAAATGATGCAACTGTAAAGGCTGGAGCTTGGTTTCCAATTGCAGCCAAAAAAAACTTGAGAGCACAAGAAATTGCCATGGAAAATCGATTGCCAATTATTTACTTGGTAGATAGCGCAGGAGTTTTTCTTCCGATGCAAGACGAGATTTTTCCTGATAAAGAACACTTTGGTAGAATTTTCAGAAACAACGCTCGAATGAGTTCGATGGGAATTGTGCAAATTGCTGCCGTTATGGGAAGTTGTGTTGCTGGAGGAGCTTATTTACCTATCATGAGTGACGAATCGTTGATTGTAGATAAAACGGGGTCTATTTTCTTGGCAGGAAGTTATTTGGTGAAAGCTGCCATTGGCGAATCCATTGACAACGAAACACTTGGCGGAGCAACTACTCACACGAGTATTTCGGGAGTATGCGATTACAAAAGCAAAGATGATGAAGATTGCCTTCAAACTATCCGTAATTTGATGGATAAAATTGGAGATTTTGATAAAGCAGGTTTTGACAGAAAAGAATCCGCAAAACCAAAATTAAAGGAAGAAGAAATTTACGGATTATTCCCAGAAGAAAGAACCAAGCCTTATGAAGTAAGAGATATCATTCACAGATTGGTTGATAATTCAGAGTTTGACGAATTTAAAGCTGATTACGGTCAAACGATTGTAACAGGATATGCCAGAATTGATGGTTGGGCAGTTGGAATTGTGGCAAATCAAAGAAAAATTGTGAAATCCAAGAAGACTGGTGTTCAGTTTGGAGGTGTTATTTATTCCGATTCGGCTGATAAAGCAGCCCGATTCATTATGAATTGTAACCAAAAGAAAATTCCCTTGGTGTTCTTGAAAGACGTAACAGGATTTATGGTTGGAAGTGCTTCAGAACATGGAGGAATCATAAAAGATGGAGCGAAATTAGTAAGTGCAATGGCTAATTCTGTAGTTCCTAAATTTACCATAGTTATGGGGAATAGCTATGGAGCTGGTGATTATGCAATGTGTGGAAAAGCTTATGACCCAAGAATAATTGTAGGTTGGCCAACAGCTGAAATTGCTGTTATGGGAGGAGCTCAAGCAGCTAAAGTATTGGTTCAAATAGAAGTTGCTTCATTGAAGAAAAAGGGAGAAAAAATTACCGCAGCCAAAGAAAAAGAGATCTTTGATAATATTAAAAACAAATACGACAGCCAAATAAATCCTTACTATGCAGCTTCAAGATTATGGATTGATGCAATTATAGATCCTTTAGAAACAAGAAAAGTCATTTCAATGGGAATTGAAGCAGCAAATCATGCACCGATAACCGAAAGATATAATGTTGGGGCAATTCAGACGTGATTGGTTCAATAATTATTTAAAAAAGAACACCAAAACTTGTTATCCTGTCCCCAAGCTGTGGAATCAGGATCTCACCGAGAATATTTTACTAAAGTATTCTCTAGTAATATTTTAATTAATAGAGTAACTAAGTCATATTTTGATAAACTCAACATAAGAGGTCAGCATAGCTTATGAAATCGAAACAAACTAAAAAAACTAAATGATAACAATAATATCAGGTACAAACAGAAAGAATAGCAACTCAGCAAAAGTGGCTAGGTTATACCAAAACTTAATAAAAGAAAAAGGATTGGCAAGTCAAGTACTTGACTTGGCAGAGTTGTCAAGCGATTTTGTATCCAATATGTACAGTAATCACACTCAAGAGGTAGAGCAAGTAATTCAAAATTACGTTTCAGATATAAAACATTTTGTTTTTGTAATTCCTGAGTACAATGGATCTTTTACAGGAGCGATAAAATTATTTATGGATGGAATCTCACCGAAATATTTCAATCATAAATCGGCAATGCTGGTTGGTGTAGCTTCGGGAAGGGCAGGTAACATTGTGGGATTAAGTCAGTTTACTACGGTGTTAAATCACGTAAAAGTAGAAGTGTTTTCTAACAAAGTATTGCTATCAGGAATCGATGGCTTGTTGGATGAAAGCGGAAAAATGACCAACGATAATCAATTGAAAATAATTGAAAATCAAATTGATACATACAAAAGTATACATGGTTTATAAATAAAATTTGAGAATTTATTATTAGTAACAACAAATAACTATTCACTAATTATTAGAAAAGAATATGAGAAAAAAGCTTGTAGCAGGAAACTGGAAAATGAATTTGTTGGATGAGGAAGTAATCAACTATATCGTAAATTTTAATTCGCGTAAAAATGAAATAGAAAGTGATGCAGAAATCATTATTTTACCAGCATCTATTTATTTGGATACCATGATCAGTATGCCAGACTGGGATATAAAAATTGGTGCTCAAAACTGTTCCCAATTTAATAACGGAGCATATACAGGAGAAATTTCTGCAGCAATGTTGAGAGATTTTGATTACGACAGCGAAAATCTACATTATTGTTTGGTAGGGCATTCAGAAAGAAGAGCCTATTTTAAAGAATCGAACGAGGTATTGGCTCAAAAAGTAAATAGGTTGATAGAGAATCAATTGAAGCCAATTTTTTGCTGTGGAGAAGAGTTGGAACACCGTAAGAAAGAGAAACACTTTGATTTGGTAAAATCACAAATCTCCGAAGGGCTTTTTCATTTAAAAGAAGAAGAAATAAAACAAGTGGTAATTGCTTACGAACCTGTGTGGGCTATTGGAACAGGAGAAACTGCAACGAGCAATCAGGCTCAGGAAATGCATGCTTTCATTAGAACTATACTTGCAGAACAATTTAATCAAGATGTTGCTGATTCAATTTCAATTCTTTATGGAGGAAGTTGTAATTCAACCAATGCCAAAGAACTATTTGAACAACCAGATATCGATGGAGGATTGATAGGAGGAGCATCTTTGGAAGTAGAATCATTTATTCAAATCATTAACGCATTTTAATATGAATTACATTCACTGTCAATTTACACTTTCTGAACCAATTCCTTGGAGCGAAATTCTTATTACTTACCTTGCCGAGATAGAGTTTGAGAGTTTTGAGCAAACTGAAAATAGAGTAGAGGCTTATATCCAAAAACCCTTGTTTGATGAAAATAAGGTAAAGGAAGTTTTGTCCACGATTCAGACCGAATTAGAATTTTCGTTTACCGAAATAGAAGACGAAAATTGGAATGCTCAATGGGAAAGTAGTTTTTCTCCTATTTACATTGATAAAAATTGCATTATACGAGCTCCATTTCACGAAAAAGAGGATGGGTTCAAACAAGAAATTATTATCAATCCACAAATGTCTTTTGGAACGGGTCACCACCAAACTACTTATTTGATAATGAGCGAAATGTTTGGCATAGATTTTGAAAATAAATCGGTATTGGATATGGGGTCAGGAACAGGAATTTTGGCCATATTGGCTGAGAAACTTGGTTGTAAAGAAGCTGTGGCAATAGATATTGATGAATGGGCTTACAAAAATACGATTGATAATTTAGAGCTAAACGATTGTAAAATAATAAGAGTTGAAGAAGGCGGAGCGGAATTACTAACTGAGTTAGAAAAATACGACATCGTTTTGGCTAATATCAATCGGAATATCCTGACGAATGACATGCACAAATACATTGCTAGCATGAAACCAAATTCTACCATTTACATGAGTGGTTTTTATACTTCTGATGTGGATATCCTTACAGAAACGGCTAACAAAAATGGGCTAGAATATATAAATCAACAAGAACGCGAAGGATGGGCAATGGTTCAGTTTAAGAAACGTTAAGTTCTTGTAAAACCAAAAAACCATGAAAAACTTTCTTACTCTATTCTTTGTCGTTTTCTTTTCATCTGTTTTTTCGCAGATGAGTGAATTTAGTTCTGTTTCTGCGGATTTTCCCGAAGAAGTGAAAAATTTCATCGAAGAATATGACAAATCATTGGCTAAAGAATATGCCAAGGATTTGGAAAAAATATGGGAAGTTTACCCAGAATCTCAAAGGCAACTTATTATTTCTTTGGCGAATAAAATGATTAAGAAAAAAGTTAAGTTAAGGCCACATTTTCTTCATTATTTCTCGTCAATTGCTAGTTTTGGAGCAAGTTCTAATTACTCTTCTCAGGGATTTGACAATTGGTCGGGAGTTGTTGCCAAACTTCTAGAAGCAAGGAATACCAGAAGATTTGATGATTTTATAGAGTTTTCTGATCCATTTTTTAAGGAATTAATTCTTTCTCAAAGCACTTCGGTGACCTGGAGAATAAACGGAAGCTATTCTTTTTACGAAAAAAACGGAGGTTTTGTAAAGTTAAAAAATGCAAAAGTGGTTGCTTTTTCCAAAAACGATAGCTCTGTCATTTACAAAGCAAGCGGAGATTTTAATATCACGACTCAATCCTTTTTTGGAACTGCCGGAACTGTCACTTGGGAAAGAGTAGAATTTCCAAAAGATAAAACCTTTGCCCAGTTATCTTCCTACAGAATTAACATGAAAACTGCTGGATATGATGCCGATTCAGTCTTATTGCATTCACCATATTTCAAAAACCCTGAGTTTGGAAAACTACGCGAAAAAGTAGTTACATTTCGAGAAATAGAGGCCGTTCGATATCCAGAATTTACTTCCTACAATCAAGAAATCACTTTGAAAGAAATAGCTCCTAGCGTAGATTATACGGGAGAATTTACATTGGTTGGTGCAAGTTTTAAAGGAGGTGCAAGCGGAAGAAATACAGCAAGTATAACTATTTTGAGAAAAAATAAGCCGTTTGCAAAAATTGAATCAAAAAATGTAGATATTTTCCAAAATAAAATAAAAAGTAGAAAAGCGAAAGTCACATTTTTTTTAGCGAATTCCAATACCATTACTCAAAATCAGTGCGATGTAAATTATTCTATTGATGAAAAGGAATTGACGGTTTTTAAAAATGAAAAATCCAGTGTTGACTATCCATTCGTGAGTTCTTATCACCAAATGGCATTTCATGTAGGTAGAATTGTATGGCAAGAGGGAAACGATTTTCTGGAATTAGGCTCTTTCGAATCTATGGGCGAAAGCATTGCAACTTTTGAGTCAGTTAATTATTTCAGTAGAGCTGAGTTTAATTCTTTTAGCTTAGGAAACACCAATTTATTAAAATCACTCCTCGAATTTCAAGGAGGTGGAGAGAATGACACACCGTTGTCTATGTCCGATTTTGCATCTTACAACAAAGTGCTGTTAGACGATTTGTTACCTTATTTATCTAAAATGGCAAACAAAGGACTTATTGAATACTCGAAAGATAAAAATGAAATTATTATTACAGCCAGAGCCGAACCTTATTTTATTTCTTCGAGCAAAGAGGGAGATTATGACGATGTATGGATACGTTCTAGTGCAAAAAGCAAAAACGGAACAATCGATTTAAAAAGTTTAAGCCTGACTATCGAAGGGATTAGAAATTTTGATTTGAGTAAAAAGCAATTCGTTCGAGTTTATCCAAAACAAGGGCAAATTATTGTAAACAAAAATAGAAGCTTGGTGTTTGATGGAGTCATCAATGCAGGAAGAACTGAATGTTTTGGTTCGAATTTGGAGTTTGATTATCAGGAATATACGCTTAATTTCTTGAAACTAGACTCATTGAGATTCAGAGTGTATTCCATGCATGATTCTATTCAGTCTGCTCAAGTTCGACTTTTATCCAAACTGAATAATGTGGAAGGGAAAATCGTGATCAACTCCACTTCCAACCGTTCTGGAATTAAGAAAGGATACGATGAATATCCTATTTTGTCGGTTAATAATTCTCCAAGGATTTACTACAATCAATCCGAAATTTTGGGTGGTATTTACGACACTACTAGTTTTTATTTTGAGGCAGTGCCTTTTGACATGGATAGTTTGTTGACATTTTCTAATGAAAGTTTAAAATTTGACGGTAGCATTTACACTTCAGAAATTTTCCCACCATTTGTTACTTCCGTTACTTTGATGAATGACTATGTTTTAGGTTTTGATCTAAAAAAGGTTTCCGAAAAAATATACAGTGGAAATGCAGATTATAGCGATAATCTTAAGTTAAATAGAGAAGGATTGATAGGAAAAGGTAGATTTGGTTTTATTACTTCCTCGGCTTATTCAAGTAAGATTACTTTTTTCCCTGATTCAATGGTGGCAAAAACAGGTCAGTACACGAATAAATCTCAAACTTTACCAAGTGTTCCAGAAATAATAGCAGACAATTGTCTCATTACTTTCCAACCTCAAAAAGGTATATGGAAAGCAAAAAACTTAGATGTGTTCATGAATATTTATAGTGACGGAAAATCACAATTCGATGGTACTATTGCGCTTCAAAAAGAAGGTATGATGGGAACAGGAGATTTTTCTTCTGAGCGAATTCAAGTGAACTCCAAAGAATTTGAATTCTCCCAAAACGGATTGGAGGCCAACAAGGCTAATTTTACGCTAAATGGAGAAGAAGAAAATGATCCACCTGCTTTGGAAGCTGAAAACATGAAAATGGACCTAGATTTTGACAAACGAACCGGTAAATTTATTGCCAATTCGGGAATTGCAACAATTGATTTTCCGGCTAATAAGTTTACAGCAATAACCGATGAATTTGATTGGTTTATGGATAAAAATCAAATGGATTTTAAGAAGGTAATTGATACAGCTAATTTTCAAAATTACGATGAGAATAAAAACTTAAAACCTAATTTTATATCAACGCTCAAAGAACATCAAGGTCTAGGTTTTTTCTCAGGATTTGCTAGTTACTTTGTCGATAGCAATATCCTTTTATGTCAAGAAATTCCGTACATCGTAGTTGCTGATTCTTGGATAATTCCGGATGGTGGAAAACTGAAAATTAAAGAAAAAGCAGAGCTGAGAACCTTATATAATTCTCAAATTTTAGCCAATTTCACTAATAAATATCATCACTTTACCAAAGCAGAAATTAGTATTTTTTCAAGCAAAGAATATTTGGCCAATGGAAATTACATCGTTTCATCTGATCCTACCATTAATAGTAAGGTGTTTTTTGACAACATAGAACCTAATATAGAAGGGATAACTGAGGCAAAAGGAAAAATTTTAATGGATTCTAACTTTTACCTGAGTCCACAATTTAAATATTATGGAGATATTTTAATAAAAGGAAGTGACATTGGTGCAACCTACGATGGACTAACCAAAGTAATTACTAACTGTAAGGAGCTAGAACTAGATTGGATAGAATTTCAAGCAATCGTAGATACGAACAAAATAATCATTCCATTAGGAGAATCATTTGCTGATAAAGTTTCTGGACCCACGATTTATAACGATGGTGAGATTTCTTTCTACACTGCATTCCTTGCTGATAAGAAATTTGAAACTGACCAAGCGATAACTCCTTCTGAAGGATTTTTATCTTACAACAAAGACAAAGGTTTGTTTGAAATTGGAGCGAAGGAAAAACTAGTGAATAACAAAGCTGCAGGAAATTACATAAGTTTCGACAATGAAAACTGTAGTTTTAATTCCATTGGTACTTTGAATCTTTTCGGAGCCAATGATCAGTTTTCGCTAGAAGTTGTGGGAGAAATGAGTTACAATACATTAAGAGATACTGTTCTTAAAATGAACGGAACTATGAAAGTGGACTTTCCTTTTAATACATTGGTTACAAATCAAATGAGTACAGAAATAGTAAATACTCCAATCATGCAGATGTTTAAATTGGAAAAAACCAATTACGATTTGTTTTTGAACAATACAGTTTCTCCCTCAAAATCAGAACAAATCAATAATGAATTATTCAATAAAGGACGAATTTCACGATTACCTGAAGAGCTAATGAGTGTAATCACGTTGTTTGATCTGAACTTTTATTGGAGCGAAGATTTACAGTCTTTTGTTTCTAATGGTAATGCAAATGTGGCAACAATTGGAGAAAATCAATTATACAAAAGGTGCAAGGTTTACGTTCAGATTCAAAAAAGAAGATCGGGTGATAAGTTTGCTCTTTTGATTGAACATAAAGAAAATTCATTTTATTATTTCGATTACTTCAATGGTGAATTATTAACTTATTCTACAGATAAAACCTATTTGGAATTATTGGAAGCAATACCAGCTAAAGAAAAGAAGATAAAAGGTGAGAAGGACCAACAAGAGTTTTATTTTGGTATTTCTTCCAAGTCCAAACCTTATATGTTTCTTGATAATTTTGTAAAGGAAGATGGTTTTGATGAGGACTAAAAAAAACTAATATGACAGTAGAATTTATTGCGTGTATTCTCATATCTTACCTCTTGGGATCGATACCAACCGCAGTTTGGGTAGGGAAAATTTTCTACCAAAAAGACGTACGGGATTTTGGAAGTGGAAATGCAGGAGCTACCAATACTTTTCGAGTTTTGGGTGCCAAAGCAGGAATTCCTGTTCTTTTGTTTGATGTTATCAAAGGTTGGTTCTGTGCCTATATTTTGGCTTGGCACTTTTATCCAAGTTTTTTATCAAACCCAGCTGTAAATACACAAATAACATTTGGGGTAGCTGCTATCATTGGTCATATTTATCCAGTTTTTGCTGGATTCAGAGGTGGAAAAGGTGTTGCAACAGCTTTAGGAATTATCATAGCACTTCATGTAGAAGCCTCGTTTTCATGTTTTGGAGTGTTTGTTATAATGTTGCTTTCAACCAGAATCGTATCGCTTTCATCCATGGTGGCTGCTGTTTCTTTTCCCTTGTTTGTAGGATTTGTTTTTCCAGAATCTTACAATTCATTAGTTGTATTTTCTATTGTAATGAGTCTTTTGATTGTTCTTACTCACACAAAAAACATACAACGATTACTCAAAGGTGAAGAGAAGAGAATATTTTAATCTTTACTTATCTATGCAATAGGAAATACGGTTGATTTTTTGATTTCATTGAGCACAAAAGTACTTCGTATCTGGCTTAAATTTGGCAAAGCAGCTAATTTTCCAGAAGAAAACAAATGGTACTCGTTCAAATCCTTGACCACAACTTTTAATAAAAAATCATTGGAACCTCCCATCAAATAACATTCTACAACTTCCGGGATGTTAGAAATAGCATCGTTAAATACATTTATTTGCTCTAGTTTTTGACTATCCAAAGTGACCGTACAAAACACAACCATGTTGGCATCTAGTTTATCTCTATTTACAACAGCTACATATTTGTCAATTACTCCAGATTTTTCTAATTTTTTAATCCTTTCGTAAACAGGTGTTTTTGTTAAATTCATTTTAGCCGCAATTTCTTTGATGTTCAGCTTAGAGTCATTTTGCAATAATTCCAGTATTTTTTTGTCAATTGGATCTAATTTCATTTTGGGAATTTTTCCTGAATATTATCATAAAAGTAATGAAATCATATTGATTTAACTGCATTGAGTATATTTTTTAGGAAAATAGTCTGGAATCGATTTCTAATTCAGAAATACAGAATTCTTGTTTTATTTTTGTGTAAACACAATTTAATACTCAGCAAAATGAAAGAAACAAAAGACTACAAGCCAGAAAGTTTAATGATGTCTCACGGTTATAAGCCTGAGTTATCAGAAGGTGCAATAAAGCCACCTATTTTTATGACATCCACTTTTGTTTTTAAATCAGCTGAGGAAGGAAAGGCATTTTTTGAGGTAGCTTATGGATTGAGAGAAAAAGAAGCGGATGAGAATTTAGGATTGATATATAGCCGAATAAATAATCCAAACTTAGAAATAGTTGAGAATAGATTGTCGTTGTGGGGAAACTGTGACGATAGCGCAATTTTTGAAAGTGGAATGTCGGCAATTACAACAGTTTTGTTGGAATTCCTGAAACCTGGTGATTTGCTGTTGTATAGCTCGCCAAATTATGGTGGAACGGATCATTTTATTCACCATTTTTTAGATAAAATAGGAGTAAACACAGTATGTTTTGATGCCAAAGATTCGAAAGATGAGGTAATCGAAAAAATAAAACAAACCGGTAAAGCAGATAAGTTGACTCATATATTTGTAGAAACTCCTGCAAATCCTACAAATGCATTGATTGATATTGCTATGTGCAAAGAAATAGCAAATGAATTTAGCGCAACAAATGATGAGAATGTAATTTTTACTGTAGACAATACTTACATGGGGCCAATTTGGTCTAATCCAATGGAGCTAGGAGCTGATTTAGTTGTGTATTCTGCAACAAAATACATTGGGGGTCACAGTGATTTGATTGCTGGAGCGGTTCTTGCCAATGAAGAATTAATGATTCGTGTAAAAACCTTGCGAACATTCTTGGGAAATATGGCAAATCCTCACACTTGTTGGTTGCTATCTCGTAGTTTAGAAACTCTTATGATAAGAATGGAAAAACAACAAAGTAATGCGATTGAAGTAGCTAATTTCTTGAGCACTCACCCAAAAGTGAAAGAGTTATTTTATTTAGGAAATTTAGATAAAAACTCCAAAACGTATGAAATTTACAAAAAGCAATATAATTCGCCAGGAGCCATGATTTCTTTTGAAGTGAAAGGAGGAGAAAAAGAAGCTTTTACTTTTTTGAATAACTTAAAAGTGATTAAGTTAGCTGTAAGCTTAGGAAGCACAGAAAGTTTGGCTCAGCATCCTGCAAGTATGACTCACATTGGACTTGCTCCCGAAGACAAGGTGAAATTTGGAATTTCGCCTAGCTTGGTTAGGTTGTCAGTAGGTGTGGAAAATGCACAAGATTTAATCGAGGAAATTGGATTAGCGCTAGATGCAATCCAATAAAAATGAATAATAGTTTACTTTGAATAATTGATTTTGTTCGAAGTAAACTGAAATTTTTAGTTACAAGAGGGTTTCTCTTCAATAAAACTGTATTTTTGGGTATGATAAACCCAATTTACGAAACAGCAAAACTAAACTCACTTTTTGAAGTGTTGGACTCGGCCAAATCGATTCTGATTTTTGGACACAAAAGTCCCGATGGAGATTCCATTGGTTCTACATTGTCATTGCACCATTATTTAGCAGCCAAAGGAATATACTCGCAGGTGATTCATCCTGATGGGTTTCCTAATTTTTTGAACTGGATGAAAGGAACAGAATCCATTATTTTGTTTGATAAACAGCCAGAAAAAGTAAAAGAATTGATAGCGAATGCTGACGTTATTTTTAATTTAGATTACAACGAACAATCGAGAGTAGGAAAGGAGTTGGGTCAGTTGCTGAAAGAAGCCAGCGCTACTAAAGTAATGATAGATCATCACCAACAGCCCGATAATTTTGCAGAATTTACTTTCTCTGATACTTCTTCTTGTTCCACATGCCAATTGGTGTACGAATTGATAGAAGCTAAAAGTGATTGTGAACTCATTCATCCAGAAATGGGAAGTTGTATCTATACAGGAATACTTACGGATACAGGTTCTTTCCGATTTTCGTCTGTCACTAGCAAAACTCACCAAATTGCAGGAGATTTAATACAAAAAGGAGTCGTTCATTCTCAAATTCACGAAGCAATTTTTGATGTGAATACTCCCGAAAGATTAACCTTGTTGGGTTACACACTGAACAATAAACTAGAAGTGTTACCCGAAATAAAAACAGCAATAATTAGTCTTACCAAAGAGGAATTACTTGCTCACAACACTCAGAAAGGACACACAGAAGGATTTGTGAATATGGCGCTTTCTATCCTTGGGATTGAAATTGCTGTTTTTGTAAAAGAAGACGATAAATTGGTGAAAATTTCGTTCCGATCCAAGGGAGATATTCCTGTGAATGAGTTCTCCAAACAACATTTTGGTGGCGGAGGTCACATCAATGCCGCGGGTGGTGCTAGCCACACTTCGGTAATCGAAACTGTGGATAAAATAAAAAAGGAATTGCCTTCGTTTTTGTCTCAATTAAACAAATAATCATGAATAGAATTGTTGCTGTTTTAGTGTCTTGTGTTTTTCTATTTTCCTGCCAAGAAGAACCACAACAACCAGAAACTATGCTTGTGCCAAGTGCGAATGAAACGGCAGATATGAATAAATCTTGGAATCAAGAAGAACAAGAATTAATTCATCAATTTATTGAGCGAAAAAGCTGGGACATGACCCAAACAGAATCGGGTTTGCATTACCTTATTTACAAAACTGGAAAAGGTGAAAAAGCTGAACCTGGAATGCAAGCCATGATAGAATATTCTATTTCGCTGCTCGATGGAACCGAGTTGTATTCTTCAAAAGAAATTGGACCTAGGCCTTTTCAAATTGAAAAGGACAATGTAGAACAAGGTCTTCATGAAGGTGTTGCTTACATGAGAGTAGGAGACAGAGCAAAAATGATTATTCCTTTTTACTTGGCTCACGGACTAATGGGTGATCACGGAAAAATTCCTCCGTTGGCTTCTTTGGTTTTTGATGTTAGGTTGCTGGGGTTGAGTAAATAGTTAACTATATCTATCCAGTTCACGTTTTGGAGTTAATATTTCTGATGTGATTATTCTTTGTTTTAATTCATTATATTTGGATAAACCCGAAATCATTTTTATGAAATTTATTTTCAAATTATTCAAACGAACTGCCATTCTACTTTTTATTGTAATCGGCTTAGCTGTTGTGTTTATTTATGCTACCGGCAATCAATACATCTTTAGAGGTGTTCAGTTAACCTATCTCAAAGGCAACAAAACGGCAAACATTGATGATAGATTAGATTTTGACACTCGAATGATTGCAAATGGAGAAATTCAGGAATGGGAATTGAGCGACAATTACAATTCGATTCCACTAACAGACACCTTACTTGCTGAATTAGAAGCTTATCAATCTGCAGGGTTTCTTATTGTCAAAGATGGTAAAATCTGGAATGAGCATTATTTTAATGGGTATTCAGATACGAGCTTAACAAACTCATTTTCTGTATCAAAAACAATGGTGACACTTTTGCTTGGAAAAGCAATCGAGGAAGGGTTAATAGAAAATTTGAATCAACCTATCACAGACTTTTTACCTGAATTAAAAGACGATTCTCTTGCTGAATTGTGCACGGTTGGTGATTTATCAGCCATGACCGCAGGATACGATTGGAGCGAAAATTACTATTTCCCTCTAAATCCCACGGCAAAAGCCTATTATGGCAGAGACATTACAAAGCAAATACTCAGCAGAGGATTTGTGAAAGAATCGGGAAAAGAATTTGAATATTTATCTGGAGTCACTCAATTATTGGGAATTGTTATAAGAAGAGCAGTTGATGAGCCACTTTCTGACTATTTGTCCGAAAAATTTTGGAAACCGATGGGAATGAAATCACCAGGATTCTGGGCTTTGGATAATCCTGATGGGATGGAAAAGGCTTATTGTTGCGTGTATTCCAATGTGAGAGATTTTGCCAAGTTTGGCCAATTGATATTACAAAATGGAAAATGGAACGGAAAGCAACTCATCGATTCCAGTTTTGTGGCTTTGATGAAAACTCCAAATGTGAGTGCTTTTTCTCAGGTAGAACAGCCTATTTATGGATATTCTCTGTGGTTGGATTATAACCATGACACACCATTTTATTCCCTTATTGGTCATTTGGGACAATACATTGCTGTAATACCAGATCACAATATGATTGTTGTACGACTAGGAAAAAAGAGAGACAGACGACATACCAAACTCGGAGTTTTGCCAGGAAATGATTTGTATTATTACGTGGACGAAGCCATGAAAATGATAAGAAACCATGAAGAAATGCAACTTCAAGAAGTTGGAGGACTTCAGTTAGATTATTGATTAAAACATAAAGCCTAATCCAAGATATAGGTTTGCGTATTCTTTCTTTATTAATTGATCAAATAGTCCAAATTCATCATGATTAGCTACTCCTATCTGATAAGATTCATAAGAATTCATCGTTACGTTATCGTCTTTTATAAACTGATTCATAGGCAAAGAAAAAGTAGCTCCATATTTCAAAAATAAGGTGGTTTTTTTTGAAATAGCTGACACAGAACCAACTTTTAACCCCAAATGATGTATTACGTATTTTGGTATTTCCTCTCCATTGTAGGTTGGAGTTTTAGTTCTTTGTAAAAAGGCATAGTGTTGGTCTAAATCAGTTGGGGTAAATTGATTAATTGCATAAAAAACTCCAATATGTGTTCCTAGTGGGGCTAAGGAATTTCCCAAGAAAAGATTCAGTCCAAAGCTCATACTTTGTTTCTTAAGGCTAAAATTAAACTTTGTGTTGTCATAGTTTCCTGTAAAATCATTGTAAACAATGAAATTAAACCTATTCTCATAGGTTTTTGAAGCAGTTCCTATTTCAATACTAAGCTTCCGAGCAATTCGGTATTGTATATTCAGTCTCAAATCGAGTGCCTGTCGGTTTATTCTTTCAAAATAGGGCTCAGTTCTATAATTGTTATAAGAATTATCGAAAAATTCATCCATAAATTTATCGGCAGATGCAAAAGCATCGATAGAGGTTCCAAATTCCACAGTCAGTTTATTGTGGATAATACTTTGAGAAAATCCAAAAATAGAGAGAGAGCAATATGCTCCGATTAGTATTAGTTTGTTCATTTTTTTACTGATATTTTTCTAACAAAATCTTCGATAAAGAGTCTGTCTAACGATCCATTTCCTTTTCTTACTACTTCCGATACGTTACTCAATACTTCGTTTCCATTGGTATCGTATAGCGTTGCATATTTGTAGGTGATGTATTTTGGGGTAATTGCATAAGCTATTGCCAGCGGTACCGTTGGATAAACTAAAATAGAACTCCAAACCACAGACCAATCACTTTTTATTCTGGCAGTAAAAACTCCTGTTTCTAAGATGTACTTATAACCATATTGCTCAAAAAGGGTATCCACTTTTTGCTTGCTAAAAGGAAGAATATGATGACCGCTATTTTCCTCTTTTTCGTTCATCCATTCCTTGATAGCGTATTCTTGATTTAGCCTTTCGGTAGAAAGTGTATCAGATTTTACATAGCTTAAATTTAATACAGTTTTGTCATATTGTTTCAGAATTCTAGTTGTTTCTTTCGCCATTCTTTCCTTTTTCTTAATGGATTCTTCAATTTTGAATTTAGTTGAGTTTCGGTCGTCCACGGAATAGTAAAATGGTTCTATTAATACAATCGAGTCAGCGTTTACTTTGCTTTCTTTTAGATTTTTTTTGATTTGTTTCCTGTTGTATCTTTCTTTCTTTTTATAACTCATTCTGTTGTAAAACTCTTCAAACTCCTTGTTCTTCTTTCTTACCGAAATAGATTTTTCAAACATATTGATCAAAGTAGTATCCGTAAGTTCTGTGTATAGTCCAGATAGGAAATACGAATCATCTGTACTTAAATTAATTTTTTCTAATTCTTTTTCATTGTTGATTCTGTTGAGTTTCTTTTTATAAATGATTTTATCAACTTTACTCAGTTTTTCGTACTCCTGATCCGTTAATTCTAAAAAGCTTTCGTTTTCTTTTTTCTCTTTTAGGATTGTTTTTTCCGATTTTGGTTTGTCTTTAACGATAAAATCAGTGTAGTCAAACTCCATAGTTTCTACCATATCCGAAACCAAATCATAGAGATAAGAGTTCAGGTTTGGATCCTTCAATGCATAAATTGCTTTGATGGCCAAAGTCGCCAATTCTTCCTGACTCATTTTGTTATACATGTTTTTGATGGACTCTGTGTTTCCTTCAATTTCATTTTCCCACGAGCTGTTTGTTGCAATTTCTGGATAGGTTTTAAATTTAGACAAACCATAAAGTCCTTTTGCGATACATGCATCTAAATAGGTGTTGTTTGGGTATTGTAATTTTAGCAAATAAGATTCATACACTACCCTAAAAAAGTTTTTGGAGATTAGATTAAGGTATTGGTTTTCGAATCTTGCTTTTGTATTGATATAAGTAAACAAAGAGTCACCAGAATATTGGGTGATGCCACTCGGATTTTCCTCTAATTTTTCCATACCCTCAATTCTGTTTTGAATGTTTGGGTGAGTTGAGTAGGTGTCGTCAATATCAATATTGTTTGATATTTCTCCCATCGTTTCAAGGCTCAAATAGTCGGAAGGAAGTGTGTAGTTTTCTTTATTAAAGAAAGTAGATGAAAACGGTAACTCATCGAAGGGTAAATGAGAGTAAAGCAAAACATATAACATTTTGATTGCTTCATCGCTGTCATAGCCTGCTTTACTAAAAATCGTGTACCCAAGGCTGTCTGCTTCTAGTTCTTTTTGTTTCGAATAATCACTCAACCTTTCTATTACATCATTCACATTTTCTGAGGATTGTTTGTAATTTTTCACTTCTTGTTTTACCTCATTGTATGATTCTAAATTGTGTTTTAATATAACATGAGAGATTTCGTGAGCCAAAGTAAAAGCTAATTGAGCTTCGTTTTCTATTTGTGCGAGTAATCCAACTGTAATAAAAATACTACCATCCTGCATCGCAACAGCATTTACTTTGTTCGATTTCAAAATAAAAATCTCAATTTTATTAATTATCGAATCGTTTCCACTTTTGATGAGAACATCTTTGGCAACTTGATTCACATAATCATTCATCTTATCACCAAAAATAACTTTACCACTTTTCAAAAGTGAATTCAAGTAGTATTGAGTTTGTAGATAAAAATCTTTGTTGAGATACCAGTCGGATTTATCCTTAGCTAAATCTATACTTACATTCGCGAGTACACCATTTTTTAATTTCGCTGGGATTTCACCTTTGCACTCAGAATGAATCATTGAATGCTTGAATTGAGGAAGTTGGGAATACGCCTGGACTGTCAAAAGTAAAGCCAGCAAGAAAAAATATTTCATTGAGAGGGTTTTGCATAAAAGTACCCTTTCAGTGTGATGTTAAGAAATAAACCTCAAAATATTTTTCGAAGAAATGTTTTCTTTCCACTCATAACCATTTTTTGTAGTTTTATTTCCATAGCCTGTTAAAGTCAATTTTGCTCTATCTTTTTCGGGAACTTGAACCACAAATTCTTCATTTCCGTATGGATAAAACCCTAAAAGAGGAGTAGTAGCTCCCCAAATAGAAATTACTTTTATACCCAATAAACAACCAAAGTGCATATTGGAAGAATCCATACAAACCAGAGCATCTAGTTTTGTCATCAAAGCTAATTCTTGGTCAAATGGAATTTTTCCTGCTACAGAATACACTCCATTTTCTTCATTTTGTATAGCATCCAGTTGTTTGATTTCTTCCTTTCCACCACCAAACAAAAATATTTTGTAGTTCTTCTTAACCAAATCATTTACTAAGGATTGTATGTTGTTAAGCCCCCAAATTTTTGGTTCGTGAGCTGCAAATGGAGCAATTCCAATCCACTTTTCTTCCTTGCTTATTAAGTTGTGAGAGGACAAAAACTGGGTCAATTCATTTTTTTCTGTCGGAACTATCCAAGGTCCTTTCTGTAAAGGAGATTTGTAACCTGCTTTTCTGAATGTATTGAGGTATTGCTCAATAATATGAGGAAGTTGTTTGTCTGATTTCCCTGATAATATAGATCTTTTTTCATTTCTTTTTTTATCAAAAGTCACTCTCTCAATCCCTTTGGATTTTAGATAAGAAGTTATAATTTTTGAACGAATTACATTGTGCAAATCTATCACACCATCAAACCGATGTTCTTGCTGAAGTTGCTTAGCTAATTTGCGCAATCCAAAAAAACCTTTGTGTTGCTCCAAATTTATTCCAACAGCATTTATTTGTGGATGCTCAGGAAAAAAACTGGCATAAAAGGGGCGAGTAATTACCGTGAATTTGAGGTTAGGATATTCGTGTGCCACAGAAAGTAAAGCGGGAATGGTAAGAGCTACATCTCCCATGGCTGAGAAACGAATAACCAATATGTGTTTGCTTTCTTTCATGATAAAAAATCTATCGAAACCAGATTTACTTCTTGTACAGCACTGGATTCAGACTCTCATCGTTGTACATTTTCATTTGTCTGTAAACTTTCATATATTTTCTACCTTCCATTACATCATCAATCAATTGATTGAATGCTAGGGATAAATCCTCTTTTTGTTCCATTAAAACGGACAATTTCTGTTCCACTTTTTCTTTGTGTGCAGCATCAGAATCTGTTCGGTTCACTTGCTCTTGCATGTGGTAAATTTTAAGTGCCAAAATGGACAATCTATCCACAACCCATGCAGGAGATTCTGTATTTATTTTTCCGCAAGAAAGGTCATTTTTTGCACCAAAATAATTCCAAAACCAATCGTCAATCTTTTCTACCATATCCGTTCTGTCTTGGTTCGAAGCATCAATTCTTCGTTTGATTACCAAAGCTTCGTCTGGATTGATGTATGGATCACGAATAATATCTTCCAAGTGCCATTGAACAGTATCTATCCATGATTTGTGAAAAAGTAATCCTTCAATTCCTTCTCTCGTATTTTTCATTGGAGCATCTACATCATCCGTGATGTGATAAGTGTCTATTACAGTATCAAAAATTGTAAAACAAGTTGTAGCGTTCATAAGTTTGGATTTAATCTTGGTCTAAAAATAAGGCTTTTAATTCATTTGCATCTTTTGGCTTCATTCTTTTTGCCAAAATCAAACTGAGTTGTTTCCTTCTGAGAGCGCCATCATATCTAACTCTTTCTTCATCAGTTTCTGGTATGAGTTCTGGTACCTTACAAGGTTTTCCTTCATCATCAAGAGCCACGAAAGTAGAAATAGCTTCGTTGCTCTTGTGTTTTACTCCCGTTCTTAAATTCTGAACCCAAACATCTATGTAAATTTCCATAGAAGAGGTAAAAGCTCTAGAGACTTTGGCTTCCAAGGTAACAGTGTCGCCCAATCTGATCGGTTGATCAAAGGAAATACTATTGATAGAGGCAGTAACAACTTGCTTGTTGCAATGTCTTCTGGCTGCTACAGAGGCAATTATATCTACCCAAGACATGAGCATTCCTCCAAACAAATTGTTGTGAAAGTTAGTGTCGTTAGGTAATACAATGTGTGTGGAAACGGCTAATGAGTTTTGCGCTGTTCTTGGTTGCATGCGATAAATTTTATTTGATACAAATATCTTAATTTAATCTCTCAATCTCGTTTTTTAACGCAAAGATTTGTTATTTTGCATCACATTTAACCACAAAAAACTACGACTCTATGTTAACAGGATTAGGACATTTGCACTCTGCCAATAGATACATACTTTTGGCTCTTATTCTTATTGTATTGATAACTTCATTCACAAAATGGAAAGGAAATAAAGAATACTCAAAACAAGATGATAAATTGAATTTGATGACTTTCATCATTACACACTTCAGTTGCTTTTAGGATTCATTCTTTATTTTGCAAAAGGATGGCATAATTTTACACCAAGCACTATGAAAGTGGCAGCTTTGCGTTTTTTTTCGATAGAACATATGATAGGAATGCTAATCGCCATTGTTTTAATCACAGTAGCCAGAATTAAGGGAAAAAAAATTGTGGAAGCTGCTAAGCGACACAAACTTACTTTTATTTATTATGCAATTGCCTTAGTTATCATTTTCGCCTCAATTCCTTGGCCTTTCAGAGGGTTTGGAAATGATTGGTTTTAATGAATAAACATCCTTTTCTTTTCGTCAGTTCATTTTTGATGTAAAAGAATAGTTGATAAAATCTGATTTTAAGAGCATAATTGATTTATATAGAAACATAGCATGACAAAAATAATTTCATACAACGTAAATGGAATAAGAGCTGCACTCAAAAAAGATTGGGATAAATGGATACAATCTGTAAATCCAGATATTGTTTGTTTGCAAGAGACGAAAGCTCAACCCGAGCAAATTGACACTGAATTGTTTAACGAAATGGGCTATCATACCTTTTCTTTTTCGGCAGAGAAAAAGGGTTATAGCGGTGTGGCTATTTTGACCAAAACAAAACCCAACCATGTTGAATATGGAATGGGAAACGAAAAATACGACTGCGAGGGTCGAGTAATTCGAGCAGATTTTGAAACCTTTTCGGTGATAAGTGCATATTTTCCTTCGGGAAGTAACCCAGAAAGACAGGGATACAAAATGGATTTTCTTGCCGATTTTCAGGAGTATATCAACGAATTGAAAAAAGAGATTCCTAATTTGATAATTTCTGGAGATTACAACATTTGTCACAAAGCTATTGATATTCACAATCCGGTAAGCAATAAAAATTCCTCAGGATTTTTGCCCGAAGAAAGAGAATGGGTGACTCAATTTATTGATTCAGGATTTATTGATTCTTTTCGATATTTTAATGAGAGTCCAGATCAATATACATGGTGGACATACAGATTTGGAGCTCGAGGAAAAAATTTAGGTTGGAGAATAGATTACCACATGGTAAGCAAAACACTGGAAGATAGATTGAAAAGAGCAGTTATATTATCCGAAGCTGTGCACAGCGATCACTGTCCGTTGATGGTTGAAATTGATTGAAAAATAGAATAAGAAAAAGAGGAAAGAATGAGTAAAAAAGTATGCATCTTTTGTGGTGCAAGAACTGGAAATTCTCCAGAAATAATTGAGAAAACTAAACAATTAGTTGCCGAGTTGGCTGCACAAAAATACGACTTGGTTTACGGAGGCGGAAGTAGCGGATTGATGGGATTGATTGCAGATGAGTTTCTAGCACACGGTAGAGAAGTGATAGGAGTGAGGCCTACTATTTTATTAGCCGAAGAAATTACCCACCAAGGTGTGACCGAAATGATTGAAACGGAAGATATGTTTATTCGTAAACAAAAAATGGTTGAACTTTCGGATGCTTTTATTGCCTTGCCAGGTGGTGTAGGAACTTTGGATGAAATTGTAGAAGTATTTACCTTAAATAAAGTAAAACACATCCATAAACCTTGTGCAGTGTTCAATGTCAATGGATTTTACGACAAATTGATTGAGCTGATGTCCGTGTTTGTAGATTACGAATACATGGATCAAGCTTCGCTAGAGGAATTAATTGTGGCAGATAGTTCTCTCGATTTAATGAATCAAATAAATGCTTTTTAAGATGAAGAATGTTTCAATTTTCCTCCTTTTTATTCTATTGTTTTCGTTTCAATCCTTTTGGGCTTATGATTCTACTTCTGTGGATACGGTTGTATGGTAAATAGCACAAGATTCATTAGAAAAAGAAGTTGAAGTGATTCAGGATAGTGAGTTACAGCCCAATGTGGAAGAAGAGAATCCATACAATTACAACCAATTGTTTATGTTTGGTTTTCTTGTGCTTGGAGCTGTGCTGGTAGTTTGGAAATTCAGAAATAATAGTTAAAAAAATAAATCAATGAGCTTAGAACAAGAAATTCAGGAAAGAAGCGG